>Ga0209700_110087_pt1 | contig 10169 bp, 6 predicted proteins | sample SiratroredBW_FD_187528 | JGI IMG/M metagenome (GOLD analysis project Ga0209700, IMG submission 187528) | Root nodule microbial communities of legume samples collected from California, USA - Siratro red BW (SPAdes) (version 2) | ecosystem: Host-associated > Plants > Roots > Nodule | place: USA...
TATATATAAATATATATATATATATATATATATATATATATATATATATATATATATATATATTGGTTTTTTTCTGAAAGCTCTAGAATATACTAAATTTATAGCTTATGATTTTCATGTTTAAATAAATATTATCTTTAAAAAGTTGCAAATTATAATCAATAATTAATTTTGAAGTTCAAGCATGTATAATTGATCCAAATACTATCATTAATTCTTTTTTATTTTCGTTCAACACTTGGTTTTTTTTTTGGCGAGTCCTCAATTTTCATTCTGAAGTTAGTCCCAGGTCACTTGTCATCTATTCCTAGCTTGTTCAATTTTGGTTGAAGTAGTTACTAGAAGACAGCCCACTTGACATTTAAGCTAAAATTTGATTTTTCAAATCTTTCTAGTTTCATGCCAAGTCACTCAAAATCTCAATATATAGGGTTTTCAATTTCAAAGTGGGGATTAGTATTCCATATTCATGATTGAGCCATTGATTTTTGGGAGAACCTCCCCATTTAGTCCCAGTATGCTTCTTCAACTTGTCCTAGGAGAATCACTTATAGTGGTTGTGGTGGTAGGTTAGAAGTCTTTTTTTAATAAGAAAAAACTACGTGCTAGCATGTCAAGAAATCAAATAAAAGAAGAAAAAATATGTAACAATTTGTAAGAGAACTAAACTAAAGTTCATGAGAAAAAAATTGCAGAATTTAATGTCTATTAAAAAAAAAAAGGAATTCCTCGTAGAATGAGATCAAACCAAACAACTGAAGCTTTACCTAAAAAATCAAGATCTGTTAAATCATCTGCACTAAAATTGCCTTCTCTTAAGATGTGGGTAGCTTGAAATTTCATATCCGTACAAAGTTCCATTATCTAGATCCATCTATTACGTAAATGTCAAGACATAATGTTAAAATCTTTAATGACTTGTCAAAGTAAATAGAATCTCATTCTAACCCAAATTTTTTTCCATCCTCTATGCAGTTTTTTCTATATTAATATAAGATACAAATCCTCCAAGATAATAATTACCCAAGTGATGCCTGTAAATAATAGTGTTTGTAGAGTGTCTTGGATTCCCTTAATTTTGTATTACATTTAATAATTTCAAAGCTAGGAGAATACCACTGCATCTGCAAGATTTTAGAGAAATAGGGTGGTAAATTATAATATTAAAAAATTAAAATTTTAAAGTCTTCTATATTATTATTATGAATATATCCACTGAGAGTACCAACAGATGTCACCTCTAGGATGACATTTCCCCTGCGAATTTGAGAAAAATTAAAACGAGGTGTTTCTCAATTATTTTCCAAAGGACCCGAAAGATTTGTATAAAAGGAGAGCTGGTAGGTATAGTTGTGAGCTCCTTGCATGTAAAAGAAAGTTTAATGAAGATTGCACAATATTTAACTCATATGGATAATTAAAAATAGAGGAAAGCCACTTCCAGAGAAACATAGAAATGGAATAGCAGAGGAAAAGATGTTTTGAGGTTTTGCTTCCACATAAACTACACATGGAAACAAGAAAACTTCCAAAATTTTCACATTTTCATCAATCGGCATGTCACCATGTAAAATCCTTTAGAGTGCACATCTAGCAAGAAAGATGACAAGACCAGACAAGTTTTCCCTATGATACCACCTTCACAAAATAATAACAACTTTTGAGGCAAAATTTACTATAAGAAAATTCCCTATTACATACTATATAAAAAATTACAGTAAAATTGAGCTATGGATTACTTAGAGTTAAAAATCTACATGTATGTTCTTTAAAGGTAACTTTTAACTATGAATTTTAAAAGTAACTTTATGTATAGGGGTAACGTTGGTAAATGTAATTGCCTACAAATATTATATATATATATATATATATATATATATATATATATATATATATATATATATATATATGTAATTACTTACAAATGTAATTATGTAAGGGTTATATCTGGGTTATATATGTATGTAATTATCTATAGATATTTTCCATATATAATTATTACGGACTAAATTCATAGAAAAATATTTTTTTTTCAAATTGTTCTATTTTTCCTATAATAGATATGTTCTCTATACAAATTATTTTTGTGTTTCTTGCTTGTTATTATTACAAACCTAACAATTGATGTCGTCTGTGAGAACAAGAAAAAGAAAGTCAAAGAAGTAGAACACATGATCACCAAATTTGACATTGAGAAGTTCTTTTGTGGAGAACGACTCTAGATTATGAAGGATAAGATGGAAGTTATCTTGATATAACAAGATTATGTTGATTCTTTACGGGGGTGAGGAAAACATGTCAACGTTTATGTCTCAAAAGGAGAAGGCTCACTTTATCAACAAAGCTAAAAGCGCTACAAAAGTGTCTTGGAGATAAGACATTAAGGAAAGTTGCAAAGGAGAAGACTGTTAGGTCAATGTAGATGAAACTTGAGTCATTGTATATGACCAGGTCTTTGACACACATATTGTGTTTGAAGCAACAATTGTATTTGTTTAGAATTACCAAGTCAAATATGACGATGGAGTAGCTAGGGGTTTCAATAAGATTCTAAACTATCTGGAAAACATAGAAGTGAAGTTGGAAGACAAAGATAAGGATTTATTTCATCTTAATTCCTTGCCGAATATGTTTGAGCTTTTCAAGGAAGCTTTGCTATTTGGGAAGGAACAAACCATTACATTAAAGGATGTGCACACCTCAGTAAGGACTAGGGAGATACAAAAACTCCAAGAGTCAAAAGCAAGCGACGGTGTGGATCAATATCTTTAAAAGTAAGATTGGGACTTTTCAGAGGTTTAAGGAGTGACACACCATGATGAGTAATCAATAGGGAAGCAAGCTTAAAGTGCTCAAGACAAATAATCGATTAATGTTTGTTTCAAAAGAGTTTAATTAGTTTTGTAGGGTAGAAGGTATACAAAAGAATAATATGGTTGCAAGGACACCAAAAAAAATGGATTGACTAAATGGATGAACAAAACTATTTTCAAGAATGTAAGGTGTATGCTATTGGAGCTAAATTTCGTAAGTCCTTCTAGGTTGCAAACATTATCGTCTACCTTATTAACAAAAGTCCAACATCTGCTCTAAATTGTAAGACTCCTCTAGAGGTATGCACTAGAAAGCCAATAGATTCTGAGAATCTGAGGGTACTTTTGTGCATTGTTAAAAAGGATAAATTGGACGCATAAGTTGAGAAGTATATCTTAATTGGTTACGTAGAAAGTGTGAAGGTGTATAAATTGTGGAGGTTGGAGCCCGGAGAGGCTAGATACTACTTTAGAAACAGTGTCACATTCGATGACACTCAAATGGTTATGATATTAGAGATCAAGAGAAAGGTAAGGAGAAGGTCCAAAATGACGTAGAGCCTTATAGTAATGTATCATACTGTCTAGAGTTGTCAAACAGTGAAGCATCAAACCATGTAAACCAACCTTCTATCTCTTACTTAGGAATGTCAAGACATGTAGAAGTTGACTCTAGTTATCTACTTAGTGTGATAGAGAGAGAAGGACAATCAAACCTACAAATAGGTTTGGATATGTTGACATTATTAGCCATGCTTTGACAACATCCAGAAAGACAGAAGGTTCAAAGCCCAAAAAATTTTGGGACGCTATAAAAGGTGTAGAAGTTCAACATTGGTAGTTGCTAGGGCAGAGGAGCTTGAATCTATGAAGAAGAATCACTCGTGGACACTTATTGATCAACCAAGAAATTAGAAGGTGGTAGGATGCAAGCTGATATTCAAGAAGAAGCAAGAAATACCTGTTGTAGAGGGACAAAGGTTCAAGGCAAGATAGGTGATAAAAGGTTTTACACAGGTTGAGTGGAAAGACTATAATGAAATCTCCTCACTTGTGGTTAAACATTATTCAATAAGGATTTTAATGTCAATATTTAACCTATATAGTCTGGTGTTAAAACAATTGGATGTGGAGACCACTTTTCTACGTGAAAAGTTGGAGAGACCATTTACTTGCAACAACTTGAGGGTTTTGTTGAAGAGGAAGAAAGGGTTTGTCTCTTGAAAAAATCATTGTGTGGCTTGAAATAGAATCTGAGGCAGAAAGGGTTCCCAAGGAGTAGTTATAATAGTTGCGTCCATATACTTAAAAGAGAAAAAAAGTTTGTGTGTTTTTGCTTTTATATGTAAATGATATCCTTATAGCCAGCCAATAAAAAGATGAATTAAAGGAGCTCAAAATTTGAGCTCAGAGTTCAAAATGAAGGATTTGGTCTAGCGAGCCAAATACTTGGTAGGGATATACAAAGCAATCAGACGATTGGGGTATTGTGTTTATATCAACAAAGATACGTGAATGAGGTGGTTAAAAGGTTTAGGATGCATGAATTTAGCTATGGGAACACCTTTGAGACATCATGCAAAGCTCTCAGTTTTCCACAAGGTTATCAAACTTGAGAGTCTACCTAGACTCGTGAGAGTCTAGTAAACTCGACTCGTAAACTCGTAGGAGTCTACTTTACATAATAATAATAATAATAATAATAATAATATTTACAAATAATATATTAATTCAATATTTTAATCAAAATAGTTTAAAAAATTATTGTTAAGTTAAATCTAATACTTTAAAAAACATAAGTCTAAAAAAATGAACTTTTTATAATTAAAAAAATAGAATTTAAAAACTTAATTCAATCTTTTATCTATTTTAGTTCTCATTTTTTTAATTAAAATAAAAGAAAAAAATGATTGTTGAAGAAAGCAAAACAAACATTAGGTAATATCATGGACAAAGAAAGGAAAAAAATTTGTAAATTAGGTTATATCAAGGATAGAAAAGGAAAAAAAAAAAGCTTGTAGATTAGTTTATATCACGAACAGAAAAGGGGAAAAGAAGCTTTATAGAACTGTTGTGCAGCAACGGCAATGTCGACGATCTGAACATAAATGATTGCAGGGTGGATGATCGGAACAGAGAGGAGATCGACGATCACGAACGTGATGGTGACCATGAATGCGACTGGGGACCACGAGCACGAACTAGCGACCACGTGACAATGGAGGAGAAGAACAAAAAGGCTTACGTGGTTTAATTTCGGTATTTAGGAGCAGCGTCATTTTGGGGTTGAAAGAAATCATTTGGAATCGCTAACTTGGTTGTCAACTCACGAGTTTGGTTGAGTTTACCGAGTTCACAGCGAGTCCACCCGAGTTTGTTCTAAAAACAAATTTACTCATGAGTTAACTCGTTTAAGATGAGTATAAATGTAAACTTGAACGAGTTAACTCGCTAGTTTGATAACCATGGTTACCCAAGCTCCTAGTTCAAAGAGAGGTAGAAAGGAGATGAAAACTATTCCATATGTTAATCCAGTTAGGAACATCATGTATGAGATGGTCTATAGTAGATCAAATCTGGAGTACGTTGTTAGTGTGGTTAGCAGGTTCATGGTAGATCCAACACATACTCATTTAGAGGCTTTGAAATGGGTGTATCGTAAGGTGTAGTGTATAGACGCTCTACCCATTGTGAAGTTGTTATACATGAGTTTGTAGACATTGACTATGTAGGTAATGTTGATATTAGAAAGTCTACTTTTGGGTATGTGTTCCCATAGTTTGGAATTGTAATTAGTTGGAAGGTCAAAATGCAATCTATTGTAGATTTTTCTACCACATAGGCAGAGTATATTGCGTTCACAGAGGGTGTGAATAAGGCATTGTGGTTAAAGGGGATTATAGGAGAGTTGCGTATTGTGTAGGATTGTATGACTATACACTGTGATAGTCAAAGTACAATACATCTAACTGATCATCTAATTTAGCACTAGAGAACCAAACACATAGACATTAGACTACACTTCATTAGAGACGTTATTAAGTCTGGAGAGGTCAGAATCGTAAAGGCAGTGTTAGAGGAGAATTTTATAGATGCGTTTATAAATTCCTTGACAAGATCGCGGTTTAAACGATGCTTGTAGTAGATTTATTTTTTATTTAAGGACAAAGGAAGATGATTTTTGGAGCTCTTCCATAATCTGATGTCAAGGTGGAAAATTGTAATAAATGAATCTAAATCATGTACAACAGATGCTCTTATTGGCAATGTTGATGAAGATATTTCATGAAGTCAAGTGAAAATAAAAGTTGAAGAATCTTTAAGAATTTGTATTAATGTCTTTAGTTTGTGTGTTGGTTAACTTACAAGTATCATAAGCAATGAAAGTTGCTTTAAGAACTTTAATAAATAAATTGAATATGTTTTGATAAAAATTTGTTAGTAAAAATGTTCTACTAAAATTTTTGAATAAATGCTGTTGAAATGTAATCAGGTGAAAATTCTTTTAGTAAAATAAATCGACTCTGGTATGTTTTTAATTTGATTGGTTTTTATATTTGTTATAAATAACTTATTTGAGAACTTTGAAAAGAAGAAAATAAAAAACACGAATATTTTAGGGATCAGATTACATAGAGCTTTCATTTTTTCGAATACATATATTTCATTCAAGTTTTTGAAAGTTTTCTTTATCAAGAATAAAAGAAAACCATTCTTGGAGCATCCTTCTTTAACTTGTGATCATTCTACAGTGCGGTTGATTTGCTTCTTGAGTCAATGAAGTCTTCTTCAATGTTTTTGAATCATTTTGTTTCACTGTTGTTGTGGAATTTGAGTTGTATTTTTACAATTTCCATTCATTATATTGGATATTTGTCTACAATTAGATAGGATTTTTAATTGTAGAGGTGTAGTAGGGTGTTGCATAGGTTGTTGTTGGATCTTGCATGGTGCAAGATTGTGACTTGTTGTGATTGTGTACTTTTTTGTGTTTTTAGTGGAATTTTTGTGAAGTTTGCAAGAAAACTGGATGTAGCTCTTAAGGAAGAGTGAACCAGTACAAAAATATTGTGTATTGTCTCTCTAATCTTGGTTCATGCATTGATTTTAAATTTTTGATAAATTTGTTCTTATAACAAAATTTAACTCAATTGAAAAAAAAAATTATTTGACTATAGTTTTGTGAAATTGGAAATCTGTAAAATTCTATCTGTAGTGTGTTGTATAATAATTCTCCGTCATATATTCAAAAGTATTGTTTAAGTGATTGGTCTACTAAAATTGTTGGTGTTTAAGTACTGCTGAAAATTCAACACGTTTCTGAATTTCAATTAATTTTTTTCTGATGTTCCGATTCGCTGTGAAAACTAAAATTCATTGTCACGAAATTCAACAAATTGATTTCTTTTTGTCAGGATTACAAAACAAAAATTATATATGATTGTTTGAAGATTTCAATTGACTATTTTTTTTTTCTGTTGTTTGACAACCAATACTACAAGAAATTGATTTTGTTGAAAATATTCATTCTTAGAAACTTGTTTTTGTGAAGAATCCTGTATAGTTCAATTCACTCCCCTCTTAAACTCAGCCTAAATTCTTTTCAACTTTGTTGAATTCACGTATGTGATATAAAACACAATGGAAATGTGTGGCCTAGCTAAGGTTTCTAGTGTCTCAAAATCCAAAGATGGAATGGGACGTCGGTCTTTCATCCACCAGTAGTTGTGGTTAGGTCAATGGAGTTGTTGCTCACAGTTGTCATGGTTTTGAACCTTTTCTTTTATCATGTCATGGGCACATATACACAAAATATTAAGAAATAATATGTCTTTGAAAAATTAGAACTTACGTTTGGACAGATTTAGAAGGTTGAGTGATAAAGCAATGAAAAGTCATGCGTAGACAACAATGTATACTGCACGTTTTTACTCCATGGGCAAACCAATGAAGTAGGGATGAACCAACCAAGGTTATCGTTGTTCAACAACTTGAATTATAGAAACAAGGCTTATTAAAAGAAGGCTTATAGTTTTATATGAAAATAATCAACACATCCTATACACACACATGTCATTCTTTGAACAAATATATCACAAATATTACACATGCAATCACACCCAAAGAAATTATTTGTGATGTGGTGGCTAAAGTAAGCGTTTGGAAAAGGGAGAAGATTTGTTTGTGTCATTTCAGAATAAAGTAAGAAAAGAAAGTAAGGCACACAATAAAACCACATGAATGTACAGCGCAATCTAGGCTTTGTGGGCAAGTTGAGGAGTGTGAAAAATATGAAATAAACCCATGAGTGACAAGGGATGAGTTGATGGTAAACTTTGTAAAGGAGGTCAGTGTGTCTTAGCTCCCTATGGTTCATGTTGTATAGTTTGACCAAAGAATATTGTCTTAGAGGTTAAGAAGGTGAAGATGTCACACTCAACCAACATGAATAGTTTTATATATATATATATATATAAAATTCACGTTAGGCATCATTATGAACTTTCTCGGCTAGGCTGACACCTCAAAATTAAAAAATCATATGTCATGACATGAAATATATTATTAATAAAAAAATAAAAAAGATACAAAACCATGGGAGGACTAGGCTAAAGCCATAGAAAGAAAAGATGACAAACACTCCCAAACCAAGCTAGACAAAACGAAACATAGAGAGTTGATACCTATTATGAAAAATGTCTAATTTAACAACAACAGGTAAGACATCATATCATTTAAAATCTAACTTATTCTTGAGACCCAACAAAGCCAGCTTGTCAACACAATGATTTCCCCCACAGAATATATGAGAAACTTTGAATTCAATTTCGTTACATACCTTTATACACTTTCTCCATCTTCCTCACAAAGTCCAAGGAATGATATTAAACGAACTAAATGCTTGACAAAGTAGGGAAGAGTCACACTCAGCCAAATACGTTTGAAGCCTTTGTTTCAAGGAAGCTCAATAGCCAAAATGGCTCCCATAACCTCGGCATATAAAGACTTTTGTATCTAAAGAAAAAAGGAAAAACTACCTATATATTCACCCCTGCTACCATGAAAAATACCTGTACATGCTGCCAAACTCGGACACCCTCTAGCAACACCATCAGTGTTGACCTTCACCTAGTTAACATGAGTAAAATCCCAAATAATCTAAATAGGAGATGTCTCTTTTCGACAACGCATGGTGAATCAAAAAACTTCAAACAAGAGAAGTCAACAATGTCCTTGCGCATGTGTTTCCTAGAAGAATTACCCGTCATTCTAATGAAACCTTTAACCGTCTGGATAGTCGAACAGATAGAAATCTTTTCTTGAAACCTGACATGGTTTCTCATCCTCTATATCATCCAAATAGAGTAAGTAATAGTTGCCAGCCTGACAAGAATAACTAAGGGACTCCCTTCAAGCATTAAGAAATCAATAATATCATTAGTAGAAAGAGGAGAGAACTCAGGAAAAACTTGTTTGGTATAATTCCAAATCTGGGAGGTGACAGAGCAGTCAAAGGAAAGATGAAAAAAAGATTCTTCTTATTTCCTACATAGAGAGCACATAGAACAAAAGAAAAACCTCTAATTTGAATATCTTTGCCTACAAGTAACTTTATGTAAAATCTTCCAAAACACTAAAGTCTTCACACGAGGAATATAACTAATTTAAATAATAGTTTAAGAAGGAAAGTTATTAGGTGCTCGCTTGGGCGAAATTGGACAAGCCCAAGCAAAATCACTTAACATAGGCCCGAAAACGAGTTTAAAAGGGTGATTTTATATTTTTTTTAGGGGATCGGAATCTAAGGGAACGAGAGCAGCCATCAAGGACGAAAGCAATTCACCAATTCTTCTTCTTCTTTGTCAATCTTCCTTTCCTTAGGGCTACCAGGAGTAGCTAATTATTCATCTTTGGGGTTGAATGTAATCTTTTGAACTCATTTATATTTTGGTGATATTTATATATAGTATTCAGTTTCTAATCAATTGGTATTTTCATCTTGCGCTTATTGCTAGATTTTATTTGATCAATAAAGTCTTGATTTTGATTCTTGAATTTAACTGGGAAGTATTTTTAAGTTTCTGACCTAAATGAAAATACTCAATGTATTGGAATACTAGGAATAGGTTTCAATGTATTGATTGCATATAACATATGTTCTTTGTTGGAAACTGTTTTGGCTGAAATACAAGAGGGGGGGTGAATTGGATTTCAAAACTTTTTGAAATTATTTGATATTTTTCAGTAAAATGCAATTCTGTTTCACAGACTGGATCTTTATTTGAATTAACTGAATCAGAACAGTTGCATGAAACAGTAAGTAAAATCAAGAGTCAATTCAGAACCCAGTTTAGT
>Ga0209700_110089_pt1 | contig 10168 bp, 3 predicted proteins | sample SiratroredBW_FD_187528 | JGI IMG/M metagenome (GOLD analysis project Ga0209700, IMG submission 187528) | Root nodule microbial communities of legume samples collected from California, USA - Siratro red BW (SPAdes) (version 2) | ecosystem: Host-associated > Plants > Roots > Nodule | place: USA...
TGAAATGATGATGTAAATAGATTTAAAATAAGAAAATTAATCAATGCATTATTTAATTATTGAATAATGTCATTTATGTAATATATTAATGTATTGTTGGTGATATTATTAAGTATATCGCATAAAATTAATACATACATTAATATCTTTATTTAACATAAATAACCATAAGTTATTGTAGAAAACATGTTTAAGCTGAGTTCAAGAGGGGAGGGTGAATTGAACTATTAAAACTTTCAAAAAACTTTTCGCAAAAGATTTGAATGAAGATTCTTTATCAATTTACTGATCAATGAATTTCATAATTACCCAGCAAATATCAATATGTTTTAGAATAAATTCAAGTATCCAGTTGATCAAAACAATATTAAAATTAGAAGAGGAAGCAATCAGTTGATTACAAAATGGTGTTGTTAAAGAAGATCCAATCCAGTAGATAAACAGTAATCACAGTGAATAGCAAATCAATCACTCAGTACAACAGTTCAGATAAAATACTAAGATCAATAAAGAACAATTTGAATCAAGAAAATATACTTCCAGAAATTTTATCAATCAAACTGTAAATCATAAAATCTTTAACACATCAATACAATCAAAAATTAGTTTCAGTCAATTGTATGAAAGATATAATAATTTCAGAAGACACAGTAATAACAGTAGAAAGAACAATCAATTAAGCACGAAGAACAATTAATTGAGTATACAATAATAGAAAAGATAAGTATTCAAGAAGAGAGAAAGAAAGATCAAGAACACAAAGATTTATACTGCTTCACCCTTCTTCAAGGGCTACATCCAGTCCTTTGCCAACTAGCAAAGAGTTCCACTAATCAAGATCACCAAGATCAGTTCACACAACACAAAACATTTGCACCACCAAGTAACCACTGCTCCCTGTAATACACACACTACTGAACCCTACAGTAGGTGCCTTACTAAAGCAGAACCTTCTACACTAAACCTTTTACAATTACAATCACCTTGTAATATGTAACCCAACACTCACAATACAAAGGAATGATCAAGAATACAATGAATACCACAGTGATCCTACTCAACAGATTACAAAATGTATTGAGATTAGAGTAGAACACTTGGCTCTGGATCAAGATCACTATTGCACAAGATCAATTCAATAGTAAAGCTCCAAGATCATTTTTCTTGATGAAAATCGATTGCCAAATGATCACAGTATGTAAGCACACTTTCTCTCTCGAAAATTTCACTAGTTTCTCTCAAAATGATTTTTGTGTCTCTTCTTATGTGAAAAACACGTGCATGATCATTATATAAGAAAATTGATTAGTTGACTGTTAAAACTTCAATCGATTGAGTCAATCATCCAATCAATTGAATTATTCTTTGACTTAATAGAAAATTCATTAGGTTCAAATTCTAAAAACAGTTTACTGATTCTGTTTCTGAAATAGATTATCAAAATTTGATTTGTTCTTATTTAATCTTTTGAAAATATGATTAAGCAAATTGATTACTTCGAATTATCAATTATGCCATATATGATTTTGAACCAAAGACACTACTCACAAACACACACAGCCTAAGTCTAGGATCAGCACTCCATCAAGCTTTATGGGTCTTCATGCACTTCATGTTGCAAGCTAGGATCCATTATAGACTTCATTTTGTGTTGATTTCATCAAATCATATTCAGCAGCTCCTGGTGCTAACATTTATGTCTTTAATTATTTGTTTAATATATCAATTATGCATGGTAGGAATCTAGAAATTAGATATAGAGTATAAGTAGTATAAGAAAAATAGCACCTCACTATTTTATTATTAAAAGTGCAAAGTTTAAATAAATAGAAGTCTCAATTTTATAAAAATCCTCATCTCTTTTAAATAACTTTCCTTTATATTTGTCTACCTTGTCTATTATATTATATTGATGATTAAAGCCTACCGTCAGGCTCGTGGCATTGAATAGAGATAAAGTAAGATTGTTCGATAAAAATCATAGATTAAGTTAGGTTATCTTTGTGATCTACAAGATTTTTTATCTTTTTGTGAACTCAGGTAAGGGAAGCTAGTTGCATATTTTATTAGTTGTTATTTTTTTTATCTTCAAATAGAATCCTAGGTTAGAAGACCTGGACGTGGAGGTGACGTAGTCACCAAGTTCCAAATTTCTTATACAATATTGTAATTGAATTGATTGAAATTGATAGCTCTGGTGATTTATTTTGTAAAAATAATACTTGGATGAATTGAGGAATTATATGTTTTATGATGTTGTTAGATGGTGTAATGTGATGGTATGATTATATATGATGACTGATGTTGTATGAATTCTTTGAAGTTGATATCATGATAGGAATTATTAGTTTTTGAGCATTGGGTAGATTTTGGTATAGATAGAAATTATGCAGAAGCGTTGGAAGCATATAACATACGTCAAGAACATTTCAAGAACAATTGTTCTTGGATTGGATGGTGTTGGGCTTCATTCTTAAAGAAATACTCTCAGGTTTTGTGACGTTGGGTGCCACTTTATTGTAGCGGTATTTGTCTTCTTGTTTATTTTATTCCTTATAAGAATACAAGTCTTATGTGAATGAAATAAAGGTTTATATATAGCTATGTTTGATGGATGATATCCACTATAGTGTATGAGTTTTAAAATAAAGTTTATATGAGTTTCAAAGTGAATTGTAAATGTTAGGCATGATGTGTGAAATATGTTTGTCGATAATGAATGATATAAAATGGTGATTGAGACATAATATCTTAAGAAAATGAGATAACATTGTGGAGATTTGTTTAGGATGTGTATTGTTTGTGGATTTGCTCAATAAGGAGGTATCCTAACTCTAGTGATACATTAGAATCATTTAAATGAAGATTGTTAGGTAGTGAGAGTCCAAGGAGGTTTATATGATATAGTGTAAAAAAGAAATAATTGGACCAGATCATATGCATTAACCTTGTCATGAGTTTGATATGATTTATTTTGGGTTGAGGGTTGTGTGAATTTCATAGCTGTCGGTCATATAACAAGTTCAAATCTCTTAATTTTATTTAATACACAAAACTTCTAAAACTATAGTCAAGTGTCTTTATATATGCATTAATGTATATGAATTAGTATATGATCTCGTCATCTATAATCATTGTTATATATCATCTTATTTATTATATAATTATCTTTATTCAGTAAGATGTATCTAACTTCATTTTATTTATTTATTTATGAATGCTTCGACTATCATTTTTTAATAAGATGTCCCTAACCTCATTTTATTTATTAATTTTACAACTATTTTTTCACATTGAAGTATCCCTAACATAATTTTATTTATTTATTGATCTCATAGTTATCTTTACTTGATGAGGTATCACTAATAATATTCTATTTATTTATTTGGTTACTTTATAATTATATTTGTTTAGTTGTTAAATTTTATTAAAATTTTTATTGTGGTGTTTCTAATTTATCTTATTTAACCATTTATAGTTATTTTTTTATTCTAATAATTTTTATTAATTTTTCAACTTTCATACAGAAATAACATTAATTATTAAATACCAAATTATTTTAATAATTATTTATAATAAATATTTAAGATATGATAAAATTTAAATAGGTATACATTACTTAAAATAAAATATTTTTGTATTATTCTGTTAATTATAATAAAATTAATTTATTTCAAATAATAATTACAAAAGTTACTTAATATTTTTAATATAAAATAAAATAAAATATATTAATTGTATATATATATATATATATAAACTTTTATTAGATATTGATCTTAATTATAAAATACAGAAAATAATTATTGGGAAAAGAGATAAAACATAATTTTTTTAAAATATAATTAATTTAACAATCACACAATCACAAGAAACGCGTTAACAATCTGACTATTGAAAAAGAACCAAAAAAACGTTACATATGTAAAGTCTACGACGGTTTTTAACTATTAAAATTTGCAATTTCAACAATCACAAATATTATATTCTTCCATAATTAGTATTTTGGGATGTTACCAGTAAAGTTTATAATTTTAATTACACAATACATCAATGCATATATTAGTATATTACACAAATAATTAAATACATATTTATGTTACATTAGTATATTAATGATATCATAAATAATATGATACATACATTAATATATTACATAAATGAAATTATTTAATATTTAAATACACATTAATTAATTTTCTTATCTTTAATATGTTAAAATTATCTATTAAAAAAGAATGCTTTTAAAAAAGTAATTAATTTTAATCCTTTTTCATTACCTATTCATATCCTCTTTTCCATCTGTATAAAGCGGATATTCATAGAGCTTTCTCATCCAAGTTTTCGAAATTTCACCAACAAAAAAGTAATATTTGTATCAATATTTAGAGTTTGGGTAAATGGGCAGCAGCACAGGCAATGATGAAGACGAAAACATGTGTTTTTCTGAGAGCTTTGAGATTGGTCTCAAAATCAAATTAAGTACCAAGGTATTATATAGCTTTTGATTGATTAGATTCATATATTTTAGTAATTTTTACATATATTTAGTTTTTTATTTTTTTTTTATTAATGTGATAATTGTTATTTGCAATTGAAAGTGGCATGGACCCATGGAGCATTGACATGTACCTAGCTACTTCCGAGCAAGTCTTCAAGCCAGGAAGTAAGTTACGAGCAATGAGACAACTGCAAAGCGTGAATAGCACCACGTAAGCCAACACTATTACAAACATATCACAATTGAGAAAGTTGGATGCCAATGGATTTCAAATACAAGCATTTTACAAGTTGCTCTATTTGTTTACGAATGGATTTGTGGGCAGCAAGAAGCGATCTTTTTTAATAATAACTTGTGAAGCGTCAAACGTACTTGGTTTTGATTTGAGTGGTATGTTTTTCTCTAGTTTGTTGAATACATGTCAATAGAGTTCTTTATGGTTCTGGTTTTTAAATACTATTTGGATAAATTTTTGAATGTATTCATGATACATGACGTAAAGGCATAGGAGTCTTCAATTTAATTTTGAAGTGTTGTTGTATAAGTATTTAAAGTAGGAGGTAGCTCAAGAATGTCATTCATATTTTATGTGTTTTAGATGGACTATAGTTTTTGGATCCTTTATTTTGTAAAGGATTTGAACTCCTTAATTGTTTTCATTTATTTAATTTATTATGATTAATAAAAAAAATTCGGAACAAGCATAAAATTTGTATGTGTTTTTCTGAGTATTGAGCTTCAATAAAGCCCTCCTAGCTAAGGGGAAATGGAGGCCAGGAAGTGATGAAAAAGGATTGTGGAAAGAGGTTTTGGTATCAAAGTATGGGTCCTAAAGAAGCATAGTTCAAGGAAGAAAATAGTAGGAACAAATCAAGATGGTGAGAGTCCTAAGAAGCATTTGTAGAAATAGTGAGATTGGTAGAGGAAACAAGGTTGTTTTTTTAGATGACTGTTGAGCAAGAGATTTTACTTTGTAGAAACAATTTCCAAGTATTTATGCAAACTCAACCCAAAAGGATCTCAAAATGAAAGAGCTAGGGGTATGACATGGGCAAGTTTAGGAATGGAATCTAAGATGGAGGAGGGCTTGGTTTGAATAGGAAAAATCGAGTGAGTGTTTTAGAATTTTTTTTCTTTACATACAATGATGCAAGATTTTTCCTTATGAAGACAACCTAAAGAGGCAATGTATACAGTAAAAGATGCATACTGCAAAGTTTGGGGGTTGGATTAGGTCAGAAAGAGGAAGTGTTCTATAGATTATGGCAGATTAGAGCCTTACCCTCATCTCAGATTTGTGTTTGGAGGGTAATGCATAATAGGCTACCCACAAGAGATAACTTAGCAAGGATCGATAACCCAGTTGAGAGGAAAATGTGCGTTTTGTGTAATCAGTTTGAGGAAAGTTTGAGCCACTTAATGTTTACCTGCAAGGTTTCAATCTCTATTTAGAAGTTATGTGAAAATTCGCTAGGTGTGCAACTAGTGTACTATCACTCAACCAAAATTTATTTTATGGGAATTGGGTAGATTGGGGGTAGACTGAAAGGAAAAAATGTGTGGAGTATATTGTGGGTACTTGTAGTTTGGTACATATGAAAATATAGGAACAATATTATCTTTAATAATAGGGTGTGCGATGTTGGTCAGGTATTGGATGAGATTCAATCTAAATCCTAGGTCGTGGTTAGAAGAAAATACAAAAATTCATATTTCTCCTTTTCTGATTTGCCTACAACCACACCTATGTGTGAATATGATTAGGTACAATGAGTAGTCAAAGGTGGTGGAGGAGATTTTTACTCATGAAAGGGGGTGAAAGTAACATTTCTACTAGCATTAGGCCCTCGTTTTTACTGACTTAAGCAAAACCAGGACCTGAGGGTATATTTTTCTAGATATTGATTATTATTGTTTTTGTTAGCAGATTGGTTTATGCTAGTTGTGCAGGATACAAAATTGATGTGTGAATATAAAGGGGGAATTTTTTCCTCTAGCAGAATGATGTGCAAATTTATGATGGTCAAACATTAACTAGAAACATTTTGCCTATTTCTCAGAACTAAATTTCAAAAATCTACATGCAGAAGAAAAACAATTAACCTACTACTCTCTTGTCATACTAAGGACGATTTGCTTTGATAACAAATGTAACATCTCATATTTTTCATATAATAGGAACTTTATTTGCATAGAAATTATTTAATAGACCTAAATATAAATATCCATACATTAATCATATATTTCAAAATATACTTCTGCACATAAGATTTAATAAAATATCTTCTTACAATCACAAAATTAAATTAAATTAAAATTTACCATCAACTCACTCAAGAGTCACACCACCTACCAAATCCTCTCCTCACGTGTAACACACGATCATCGCAGATTTAAAAACAAAATAAACACCACACAAAAAAGAATAATAAGCTAGAGAGTATTAAAAAATATATGATGATAAATATGATTTCTATTCCCAATCAAACTACAAAACATCAGGTTTTCATAACTCATCTCACACATTACATTATCATTAACACATCACATTGATGTGACACGGTTAATCCCTATGATATGATCCAATTGATTCTTTTTCACACTGTAGCACGGTCATATTAAGTTGTCTATCCATGAGATCTATTCTAATTGGTTCCTTTGCACACCATAGCGCAATCATATAAACTTTTCAATCCATATGATTTGGTCTAGTCACTTCTTTTTCACACCATAGCGCAGTCATATAAACCTTTTAATTCATATGACACAGTCCAATCAGTTCTTTTTCACACCGTAGTGTAGCCATATAAACCTTTTAATACGTCTGATCTGGTCTAATTGATTATTTTTCACCCCATAGCGCAGTCATATGAACCTGATCCATATGATTTGGTCTAGTCGATTCTTTTTCAAACCATAGTATAATCATATGAACCTCCTTTGACTCTCATCACATGGTAATCTTCATCTATATGATTCCAATCTACCAATAGAGTTAGTATACATTCTTCAATACAAATATATCGAAATGACATCAAAAATTTTGCATCCGTTAAACGACAGACACAAATAGCGTTGACCAAAGTATCAGTTTAACCCACGCAAAAGTTGTTGCAAGCCCTTTTTTAAAAAAAAATTAAAAAAAACAGGTGTGTTGTGACGGCTTGGCCCATGCTAACTTTTGTGTTTGTGCGTAGTCGAGATAGCAAAAAAATAAAAACATATAGTTGAAATGAAATTGAATTCAGAAAAAAATATAATATGAAATAAGAGTATTATTATTAAATTAGAAAAATAAAATAGACGTAAGTTTGCAAATAAAAGAATAAGTTAAAAAGTAATTATGAAATTGATTGTTAAATAATTAGAAAAAATTATGAATTTAATGACATATAGTAAAATTTGTTTAGTATTTTGTAGTATAATTAATATAGAAGAAAAATATTAAAATATTAAAAAGATTACATTAAGATCAAAGTAATGTAGTAAATAAATAAGCGATGAAAAGTTATTATGATAATTTCTAAATAATTTGATGAAATAAATAAATAAAAAATTGATCATAACTTTTAAAATTTAATTAAATAATAGTTGAATCACAAAATATAAATGAATGATAGTTGAAGCATAAAGTGAATATAAGATATAATATTTTAAATGATACTTAATTTGTTCAAATGCAATATAGTATGTGTATTAGTTACTTATGATGGTATGAATATATTATATTCTCCCAAATATGTTATAATATTTTTGTCAAAAAATAAATAAATAAAATAAATAAAAAAGTATTCTAGGAATGCTCTAATGACTCTAAATGTATGACTAAGTTTTAGAATTTTACATGAAGAGGAGGTGGAAAAAGTGCCTTAATTAAATTAATTTAGTTTTATTTTAATTAAATTTCAAATGAAATCCAATAAAGAATGAGTGAATGTGCATAGCAGCATAAGAGAGTCCCCATTTGAAATGGGTTCAGAGGAGCAAAGGTGTCTTAATTAGGGCATAATAACATACTCTTTATTTGGAATGGTGGGCAGAAGAGACTCTTAATTTGAAATAAGGTTGAAAGGAGGAGTGAAGGTGCAAATCAATAGAAGAGAGTCTTTATTTGTTTTTTGAATTTTAATTATATTAATTTTTTACATATACATTCCCCCAAGAAGGTGATAAGTTTTATACAGAAAAAAAATTATTTTAAAGTGAATTAAATTTGTAGATAAAAAACTATATAAAAAATATTTGTTTAAAAATGTATTTTGTTTGACTATGAATGAATTTATAAAATGTTTAAAGTAGTTGAATTAGTATTGAGAGAACAGTAGAAAAGAAAATGCAACAATAATAAATGATTATTGTACTTCATTGGTTGTATGTATGTAATATATTATGTGTATTATACATGATTATGTAAGTATGTTTGATTATGGTAAAATATTGGTTATTATATGACTTTTAATAAATTATTTTAAAAGCAAAGAAAACTGAAACGAAATAAAAATTTAAGTGTAATCCTCATGTTTTATTCAATCATATTATATTTATTTAAATTTATAAAGAATAATTATCTTACTTATTAAAAACAATTTATTAATTATAATTATGATAATTATGAGACAATTTTAATTATAATTTTGTTAAGTATAAGATAATTAAATGACAATATTATTAATTATTAAAAAATTAAATTAAAAAATTATGAATTATAATAAAAATGAATAAGTAAGTAAATAATTAGAACTAAATTAAAAAAAATAAAGAAAAATAATTTAGTATGTTAGCATTACCCTAGTCGATGCAAGTAGCGTCAATTTTTTGTGACGGCTTGGCCGATGCAACATTCTTTTAATATTAGGCTTCTTCCTTTTCCAAATTATTTCGCAAGTTTGTTGAAATGGCGCTGTGTTTTTTTTTTTTCTGTCATTGCCATCCACGAAGCTTCTTACAAAACAGTGAATTTTCTTCAAAATCTTGTTAGAGATTTGTTACTTATTTAATTTAGTTAAGTTTAATTATGTTTCATGAATTTAGTTAATTACTGGATTGAACTTGTCATAATGATGGAGCGTCAATGTCACGATGTTTTAGCTAGTACGAGCCAATGACAATGACCAACACCCGCTTCCTTTACCTTCAGTCTCATATGATGTAAGTTTCATTACTATCAGATTATTTTTTATTTATATAACATATTTTCTTTCACTAAAAAAAATTCTTGATTTACATACAGATTATTACATACGGATTTTTATTCGTATGTAAATTAAGCATTACAAACGAATTTTATATACGGATTTATTACATATAAAATTATTATGTACGGATTTTACATACATATTTATTACGTACGGATCCAAATCCGTATGTAATTACATACGAATTTAAATCTGTATGTAATTACCAACAAATTTTAGATACGGATTTATTATATACAGATTTTACATACGGATTTATTACATATGAATTTTATATACGAATCCAAATTCATATGTAATTTACCTACGGATTTTACATATAGATTTATTATCTACGGATTTTACATACGGATCCAAATCCATATGTAATTTACCTACAAATTTTTCTGTAGATAATATTAATAATTAATTTTATCAAAATTATATTAATTATTATTCACATTATTATTATTTTTAATATTATTACTAATTA
>Ga0209700_110092_pt1 | contig 10165 bp, 3 predicted proteins | sample SiratroredBW_FD_187528 | JGI IMG/M metagenome (GOLD analysis project Ga0209700, IMG submission 187528) | Root nodule microbial communities of legume samples collected from California, USA - Siratro red BW (SPAdes) (version 2) | ecosystem: Host-associated > Plants > Roots > Nodule | place: USA...
CTCCCACATATTATTATTACAAGCTAAAACACTTGTTTAATTTTCTTTCAACTTATTCAATTTAATTTCACACTTTTTAATAAATTCTTTTGTTATATATTTACATATATATTAATTTTGAAAAGAAAAGATATATTAAAGAGAAATATAAATTGTGTAATTATTGTTAAAAATTAATATAGTGAATTCAAAGTTCATAACCGTATTAGAGGATATTTTTAAAACATCACTTTACATTTCCATATAGTTATGTAGAATTTATTAGAATACGAATGCGGGATAAAATTATAAGATTTGTTTATTTTATGAGATACGAGATGTGATTAGATTTTTATATTTATTTGCTTCCCACTTTATCAAATGAAAGTTTTATTTCTAGTTTCATCGTATAGAAGATCTTTGATGAATCCTTTAATTATTAATTATTAAATTAGATGCAATATTTCAAACTAGATTTATATTGATTCGGCGTATACGATTTTATTAATATTTAATAACAACCGCTCTTGTATGTGTTATACCAGCGCGGTTTTCTCTACAACCGCGCTCGTATGTGAATTTTTTTTTTAAAAATGGCAGCAGCTATTCGCTGCTGTCCACCAAAATCCAACAGTTACAGAAACCCAACGAAGCTTCTTGTTGTGACAAATTTAAATAGGCGTTATTATCAAATTTAAATCTCCAATCTCTAGAACAATACGAAAGGAGAAGCAAATGTTCGAAAAATACAGAGCGTACACATACATCAACGAACGAATCGGACGAAAACGAAAAAAATGTCGGTAGAAAACATAGAATGGGTACAGATTTGTAAATCGGTGAAGTAATAGAGAAGAAACGTAAATAATAGACACAAACGACAAAAACGTGGTTGAGATGTAGAGGAAAAGCAAAGAGCGAAGATAGATCACGATTGAGCGAGCGAGTGTAAAAAAAATGGAGAGATTAGGGTTTAGAAATGAGACCTGAATGTCGTGTTCGATGCACTTTCTCATTATGGCGAACGAAGAAGGAAGATAAAAAAGGATGAAGAGAGGGAAAGGGTTTCAAAGATGAGTGTTTATTAAGAAGTTTCTCTCGTTCTTTGATTTGTGTTGCAATGAGAGAAGTGGTGTGGCATGGTGCGGCGCTTGGTTTCGATGTATTTATGGAAGCGTAGGGTAAGCAAAACCCTAAAAACTGGGATACAAAGGCGGTTGTTTAAACAACAGCCTTTATATCTCCCTGCAAAATAATTTTTAAATTATTTTGCAAATACCAGAGCGGTTGTCTAAACAACCGCGTTGGTATCTCCCTGCAGGTGCCTTACCATTGCGGTTATCGCTCCAACCGCGGTGGTATGATTACACTTAATTTCAAAAATGTCACCATGTTATTTTTAATTACGGTTCCTTTCTAACCGCGATGATATCCTGCCGTAAAATGTGTTTTTTCTACTAGTGAAGTCTCAGAGGAACTAGTCTTATCATACAAGATTGTTGATTTAGTTATTGTAAATTATGTTGATTCACAATTTAGAATTGTATGATAGGTGTAAATACCTAAATATGATTAAATACACGATATTCCGAAATTAGAATCAATTATTTACATAAGTGTGTCAATAATTTTAAATGATGATTGTAAATGTTATGTCTTGTTGAGATAGAATTATCTGAATATTATTCATATTTCATTTGAACCTCTAACTTATCCTTCTATATTATATTATATGTTATTTGTTTCTGATTTCTGATTCAAAATTTTGCAGATGATTTGACATATGTTAGAATGTTCTTGAAGACGAATGAGTAATAATAATAATGTTATTAATAATATTAATAATCAAAATTATAAGCATAATCATATCTTTATGTCATTGTGATAAAGGTTATAAAAATAGTTTCAATTCAATAAATTAGTTATGAGAAATTTGATTAATATTTTTTTCAAAATTTACTCATTTGTTTTAAAATAGGAGAAATAATAATATAATGTAATTGAAGAGAGAGAAAAATAGAGAATAAATAAAAGAAATATTACGTGAAATTAACAATCGAGTATAAAATTTATAATTTTAAATATAAATTTATAATTTTAAATATAAATTTTTCTTTAATTAATTACTTCGTTTGATTTCAACCATAGTATTTTATATATAAAACTAGTATGAAACAGATAAATTTATGTTTATTAATTAAAAGAAGTCTTAAAGTGAAATTTAAATTAAACTTAATTATTGGAGAAGTTTAAGTAATAACTTAGACAAAGTTATATTTAGTTATTTTAAAAATTCTAACTAATGGCTTAGCCATGTGAATAAAAGTAACGTTTTGGAATTTAAGATATATAATAAATAATGTATGTGTATGTACATAATTAATTCATTTGTTTAGGAGCAAATAATAGTTTATATACAAAGATCTTTACGATTTTCTAATTTGGTCCGGAGGATTTTATAGTAAAAATGTTTTGTCTGTAAGTGAGATGGTAAACCATAAACAACTTATTTTAGCTCATTAGTAAAATCTATATTTGATAATAAATAACCATCTTTAATATATATATATATATATATATATAAAGGTTGACACATCTTTAAAATGTTTTTATTTATTATATTTCGTTAATTAGATTTCTTTATAGTATGACAGATCAAAGGCATGCATTGGTATGGCATTAAACAACATAAAACTTTAATCCAAACATCAAAAACATTATCAGTTGATTTCTTTTACTAGGATAGATCAAAGACATACATTGATATACATTAAACGATATAAAACTTTAATCCAAACATTAAAGTGACGGTACAAAATTCGTATTATTGCAAATGACATCAAAACTTTAAATAAAGTGTGCCCAGCGTTTTATTTCAGGGAGCTAAGTTAGAGATTCATACTCTTTCTCGTCACATTCAGAGGAATTAAATTTACTGATTAAATTATACAAAAACTAAAGTTCATAGAAAAATTCAGAATTTAGCTTATTCTATAGTGCATAAGTATTTACTATCAAATTCAATTCGACTTCTATTATATCCTTAAGTTAAAATCTAGCCATATAGTTATACTTCTGACGAACGTATAACAAAACAATTCACATTAACGATTAAATATAAATTAGATTTAATTATCATTTTTAATTTAATTCACACATTTATTAGTTATATAAAATACTATTAGAAATTTGAACTAAGTTCAGTGACATGAGTTGAATTTTCAAATATTTTTCAAGCAGATAAGTTATCTTAATCAGCTTACTCTTTTAAAAAATATCAACTTTTTTTTAGTACTTTTTTATGTTAAGGAGAAAAGTGAAAAACCATTTTATGTATCTTTTATGTTTTAATGTGCATATTTATATCTCGTATAAGGTTGGTGTAACTCTATTATCTTATTTAATTTTATTTATTATTAGTGATAAAAAATCATAAAATTAAAGTGCAATTCAAATAAAGATAAGAGGGTTATATTTAATTGTTTAATTACTCCTATTGAATCAATCTACTATGTCTTATAACACTCAGTATAATAAAAACAATCAGAGAAAAGTATCTTTAAATTTATATTTAATGTGGAAGTTAAATAGTATATCTCTGTTAAGGTATTTTTAAGCTTCTGCATAGTCTCAATGTATAAAATGTTAATGAGGAAACGTTAATGATTGTTGTTATTATACATGTTGTGAATTAATCCTCTAGAAGACGATAGATCTTCCTAATACATCTCATCAGCATTTATTGTTGCCCATTTCATTAAGCACCATCTCCTAGCCATCGAGATAAGTTACACGCATGCATCTATTGTCTCTTAGAGTCCAATTTGGCATTTATTACATTTATTTCCAATACGCTAAGATCATCTCACAAACACTAAAATTACTATTTTTCTAGCAAAGCATTTTTTTAAACAATTTTAATCTAATTATATCTTGGTGACTCCACATATGAAGAAAACGGAAAACGTTATTGTCTTATTTGTCAGATAAATAATTGTAACCTAATTGAGCATCTCAATGATAAATTAATGCATTTATGTTAATTTGTTAACATTTTAAACCATTGATCAATGTTACACATGTTTTCTTATAAGACAAATTATGGGTGAATTTGGTTGCATGCAGGGCTAAGATACACGCATGCCTCGTTCAATAAATTCGACATTTATGCATACAACGCATGTCTGCCATATATACAGTTTCAACGTTGTACCAAGCATAGGTATGAGACACAATAAGTATCAAAATTATAATCTTAAATAAACTTTACCTTTTATTTTTCCATCTTCTGTCTTACATAATGATGTTTCAAAGGCGAAAATCTACCTTTTACATAATCAGAAACAGAGAAAAATGGGTATTGCATATTGCACTTTTTTATCTGTTTTGGTAGTACATAATAGAAGATCTCTGATATTAGTATATGTATATAGGTTAAAATATCTATTTTTATTTTTTATTTAATATATTTTTTATGAAAAATTTCACATAAATGCATAAGTCGTTTCTTTTATGTAAATGGATTAAAATATCCCAACTGCTTCATATTTAAACGATTTCTTTTACTAATAAAAAAATACATATCGTATTGTAAACTTTAAATGATAAGATGAAGAAAGAAAATTATAATTTTCTACATTTTGGGTTATATGTTAAGTAAGTGATAAGTATTAGATTTGAATGAAGTTATGTGTCTTTATTTGTAAATGAAATATGCTGTGTTGTAAAATAAAGAAAGTTAGGGGTTATAATTTTCACATCACAATTAGTGTTATTATAATGAAATCCAATTATAATTTTAGAATTCAGAATCAAATAATTAAGTTTTATAAGACTTTTCCTCTAAGATATCATTCATGCAGTTGATAAAAAATATTATCTGTTGCGACATTATTTTCATAAAAATACAAGGTGTAAATTAAAAGGTAGAGGTATTTTTTAATATAGAAATAATTAATAAAAGAGAAAATTGTATACTCAAACTGTAAATTTTATTCATAATCAATAAAAATTTGTTTTTTTATACTGCATAAAGAAAAACCTTTGATATAATTATTAATTAATTTAATTTATTTTCTATTTTCTCTCTCTTAAATTACATTTAAATATTATTTCTCCTATTTTAAAACAAAATTTAATCAATGTTTTTCAAGGCTAATTTCTTGAATTGAAACTTTTTTAAGTGTTTATGACAATAACATGAAGATATAATTATTTTCTGTAATTAGTCTACAATTAAACTAAAATAACTCGATACGAAATATCATTAATGATAGTTTAATTATTTGAATTAACTTTAATTTTATGATATACATTTATGACATTTTTACAATATTTTTTTTCTTAACAGACTTTATAAACAAGGTAATATTTTAGTATAGTGTGTTTATTAATTAAATATTCAAAGTAATATCTTTACTATCTAAAAAATAAAATAAAAATTTAAAATTCAATTTCTCTTATTCACAAAATAAAGGTAGTTAATCACAATAAATATTTTCAACTCAAGAAGATGGACCCTATAGTTGAGTATACAAGTTTAACCTAATTGTCACTAATTCACTTCACAGTTTTTGCCCCATTCTTTCAAACTTATATTTCCTATTTGCTGTGGCGGGAGACTTCAAATGTACGGTTATTTATTCTTTAAAAAAAAGAATTAACTTACGCTTTAGTCAGTTAATCAAGATTATATCTACTATCCTGAAAAGTTCAACAAAAACATCATAAAATCATAATACAGGTACTATATTTTACTTTTATTAATATATATATATATATATATATATATATATATATATATATATATAATACATTCTTAGATAATTCAATAATGCAAGTGAACCGTATAAAAAACCTATTAATTCTAAATTGGTTTAAAATTTATTTTAAATTTAAATTATTTTAATTTTAATTGAGTAGTATTATTGTTGACAACACATATAACAAGTAAACTTTTAAAATCATTGCATTAATTTATAATTAAAGTTAAATTTAAACTTAATACATTCATCTGTGAAGACGAATGGTTAATAAAAAAGTAATTAGAAAAAAATTATAATTACACATTTTTATTTATTTGACTATTCATATAATCTTTTACACCTACTCTTTTTTAAAATCATTAATTAGTAATAAATTTTCAACCACCTAAATCACATAAATGAAATGTTGGGTAGGCATATTAGTGTCTATATAAGTTTAACATAATAGACTAAAACTTCAAACTTCACTCTCTTTGCTATTATGTTTTTCACACTCACATTTGGTATTTGCTGTGGAAGAAGCTACAAATGTTAATAATTTTGGAGTAAGTAAAACTTTTTCACATTCTCTTCAATCACCATGTTAAACAATTGAGTAGAAAAAATTTAAAAAATTATACTATATTGAAATCCTCTGCAAATTCTTAGTTAATCTTGTCAATTTTATTTTATTTAATAGGAGAATTTTAAATTTTCTAAATGAGGGGTTTTTGTATATCTAACGTGGGTGTACTAGAGGGATAGAGGGGCTTGTGCAGGATATGTATCTGTTGTCCAAACTTGATCTTAAAACACCTGAACAGTGTCTTTAGAAACAGTATTTTTTTTTTTTCTTTTTAACAAGGGTTGAAGTCTATTTCACGTATTAGTGAAGTGTCATAGATGTCACGTCACTTTTGCAAAGAAGTGAGAAGGGAAACACCATTGTTGATGAGATAGCAACATTAGTGGTATTATCAGCATACTATTCACCAAACTTATTTCCTAACATTGACTATAATACAAGGAATTCATTAAATAAATTGCTTTATTCATTTTTTATCAGAAAAAAAGTTTACAAATATGATATTATTTCAATACTCCAACCCAGTGTATTACATCTTTCTCATATGTTTTTTTGTTGTTCTTCCAACCTGATCTTAATCTGAGAGCAGACTTCAGAATACTGAACAAGGTTGTTTGAAGAGCTCCCTTCAGAATACTCTAGGTGTGAAGATATGTCTCGAAGGGATGATGAGATTGGTGAGAATAGAAGAGAGCCTCAAGAACCTCCTGTAGTGGGATCTTCCTCCAGAATAGAAGATATTTATGAATCAATAATGCAGCCTAGGATTGAGAGGTACTTAGCACGCCCAATAAAAGTTGTTCCAAAGGTGCCTCCAGAGTTTGCCAATCTACCAATGTTGACAACAGATTTGTGCCCCGTTTCTTACGACTTCCCTGATGACTCCTGGATCTCCAAGCCGCAATTCGATTCGTCAGATACAATGATGCCGCCATTGTTACACTCGCTAGAGCAACCCTCCCAATGCTCAGCTCTGGTTTCAGCACCCGCGGTGCAGCCGCCATATTCATCCTCGCATATCATTTGAAGAAGCCAGGGGTTCATTACAGAGAGGAGTACGTCTTTGAAGGTGCTGAAGGCCAGCAACTACGATGAATTTTTCGAGAGAATAATGACCACATGTGGAAGCCATGAAGCTATCATACCTACACCTCACCTTGCCAAGGAGGCAGCCGTCTATAGTTTCATCTCAGCATCCATGTTGCGCTTGTTCACAAAGTCTCCGGGGAGCTACGTAAAAGCATGGAATCAGATCAGGCATGGATTCAAGAGGTTTTATGGAGATGAAATTGATGCAAGACTCCCAGTGCCCAATGAAGAGGCAATGAAAACACTGGCCAATTGGTTTGTCGCAGTGTCGCAAGCAAAGGGTGCATTGTACAGGCTGGTGTACATAGGAAATGGCAGCAATGATCATGCGGGGCTGAAGAGATTCCTGTACGACAACCACCTGTCCTACACCGGCTTGCACATTGTCAACATCATTGTCCAGCTCTGCGAGGTAACAGGAGCAGCTACAGAAATAATACACGAAATCATCAGTGGCTGGGGAGGAAATCAAGCCAGTAGTTTGGGAAAGCACTTAGATTGTTGATGAGTACCTCTGATATGCACAGGAGAAGGATGTGGAAATATGGAAGAATTTTCGATCACACATTTTTCTGGGACATAAAAACAAGCTCATGTCAGAAATTTGTTTATAGATTCGCAGCTGCTTTAAAGATGGAAGCTCCAGAAACCTGCAGTGGGATACTAAACATTGTCCAGCTTCAAGATGTGAGCACTGAAGATAGGGAGAGAGCAGAAATTGCTGCAAAACAACTGCTCACAATGATAAAATCTAAAATTCCACCAAGCTCAAGGAAGAGGAAAGAATACATATCAATATAATCTATGTCTTTATAGCATGATCTAGTAGTCCTTTTTCTAATGATATATTATAGCAGTCGTTTAGATATTAATTTCTGTAATACACAATCCTGCCTCATCCTTCTTGTTTATTATATGTTAAATTTTGTTTAACTTAGAGCACAACACATATATCTGTCTTGAAATAAAACAAAAATTACACTAAAAATTTAATAAAACAATACATGAAAGTTATAAACTCTGTATATTTATTAAATTTTTTAGTTGTTTTTTTAGTGTACTTCAAATCATATTATTTGTTATCTTGTCATATTTTCTGATAATCTCACGATCTCAAATATCACTCTGTCATCTTCAATCTTCACATAATAATAAAAAGCCCTTAGATTATAACACAATTCAATTATTTAGCATTGGAAGTTGTATTCAACCTACTCCTTCAAGTCGGTACGAGAATCTCGGTTTGGTATGCACAAGTTATTGGGCTTGAGTCAAGTGAGCATACTTGCTTCATTTGGATGTAGACCAAGAGTGAAGACAGAAAGAGTGACCGAGGTTGAGATTATTGAATAGAGGGTTCAGGATGTTGGTTTTTCCAACCTTCTCTCGGTCTTCTCGGGTATGGGAATAATGCTTTTTGTTGATACTGTTGAATTCTTCGAGTTATTCTTATAGGACTTATGGTGAGCCCCAAAATGTTCCTTTATGGAATATACGAATGACGTAAATGAGCAGATTGAAGTGAATGAGTAAGTGTGAGATCGACTTCAGCTGTTAAAATCCTTTTCATCAAACTGGGATGGGATAAATAAGTGCCTATAAAGACAATAGTCATATATGAGAAGCCACCCTATAAGGAAGGTTGTAGGCTTAATCACTGTTTATTGAGGCCTAAAATTATTAGCTGATTAGTGAGATGATTCTCTACTAATCATTTGGATTAATACCTGTTTTACATTGTCACATTATGTTAAATGGTACCTAAGTTTGTATTTCTTCAAACTATCTTCAAATAGTTGGTTTGCGGGCCATTACCAAGTTGATCCGAAAACTAATAGCAGAATTATTTCTTAAATGATCACATAGTAATAGGTTGATTATGGTACACTTAACTTGCACAATTATTAGAATTCATCATTACACAGTAATATAATGTGTACGTTAATCATTCTTTGTTTTTAGTCTAATATTAAGTCTTGATGAAGTACTTATGCACCAAACATACAATTAATTCTTCCATTTGTTTCATTGTCAAAGAATGAGTTTTTCAATTATAATGGCTTTGCCATACTAGGACGGATTGTGATATATTCACTGACGAGCTAATGTCGTCAATATTTTGTTAGTGAAATTACTACATATTGAAGTGAATAGTTCCATAATAATGCTAGCTCTCAAATAAGCTATTTTAAATTTGCATATTGCTTTTGTACAACTTATTTCTTCAAGTTAGTATGAAAACCAAACCTACTTGGTCTTTAGCTTAGTTTAGTATTGGCCAAATAGACCTATTACTCGAAGTCGGCTTGGAAAGTCGGCTCAAGCTCAAGTTCTCAACACAACTTAGGGATAACTCATAGACTTACTACTTGAGGTTCGTCTAGAAAGTTAGCCTAAACCCAAGTTTTCAACATAGCTTAGGGATAACCCATTGACATACTACTTGAAGTCGATTTGGGAAGTCAGTCCTAACCCAAGTTCTCAGCACAGCTAGAAACGACATCATGAACCTTGAAACAGGTGCTAACCATGATATTAGTGAAAATCATCCAACTAATGAAGTTAATAATCATGGGTCATAAGGAACAATAAAAAATCATAATACGCAACACCACGCAATAAAATTCAAAAAATAAAAATAAAACCAAGCGTAGGCCAGACCCACACACCAAAATATTATTTGTAATTAATTAATTACAAGCAGTATGGGCTAAAGCCATGCAAAACACAAAAGAAAATTTAAAAAAAAAATAAAACAATGAGGCGG
>Ga0209700_110093_pt1 | contig 10164 bp, 6 predicted proteins | sample SiratroredBW_FD_187528 | JGI IMG/M metagenome (GOLD analysis project Ga0209700, IMG submission 187528) | Root nodule microbial communities of legume samples collected from California, USA - Siratro red BW (SPAdes) (version 2) | ecosystem: Host-associated > Plants > Roots > Nodule | place: USA...
GGATTTTCCGTCAAATGTTGATGCTAATTTATTGGAGGAATTATTACATGTTTATCAAAGTATATTATTGGCCACTAATGAAAGTTAACACTGCAACATAAAATTAACGCTAATATGATACAACTAATCCTTATCTCGTATCTGCATACAAATATTAATACCAAAAAAATAATAATCTCATAACTAAAACAACTTTTTCATAAGAAGATGTAATCTAACTATATATTACTTTGACACACGTGAGGGAGTAACTCTTATTTCACATGTTAAATGTTGCTTAGATAGCCGTGACAAAATTGTCAGAGAAGAAAAACAAATTTAAATATTAAAGGAAAGCGTTGAATTTGATAAAATGAAGGTGTGTGAGGGGAAGAAAGAAAATTAGGAATTTGGATCAAAAGAAAAAGGAAGAAGTTGTGAAAGCATGTATGACAACGTACAATATTGGAAACATGAAGGGAGACTAAGGTTGCATAGGGGGAGGAGAAAGTTAGGGCTTGGGTGGAAAAGAATCTCTGAAAGGTTGTGAGGAATTCGGTATTGGAAGCGGGGAAGGAAAATCCAATGGTTATTGGTGGTGGTGGTTTTGAAAGCACTCGGAGGCGCCTTTGAAAGATTGGAGAAGGAGAATGTTCAACCTATATTATCTTTTACTCTTCTTTAAATCTATTTTGTTGTATATTTGTTTATTTATTTGTTCTATTTTTTTTTTTCTGGATGTAGATATACAACTTGAAATGACCATTAATAACACCCTGTAGTGAAGTGCAGATTGGCATGTAAGGTGATGAAATATTGAAATTATATATGACCCTTTGAATAGTGTGTTTTGTGGGTAAATAAAGTGCACAAAAGTTTACCACATAAGTGGTATCACGTAATATTTGACTCTATATAATATGTCAAACACTGCCCATTATGTGTGAGTAGAATTTATTTAGAGAAGTCATAAAGAGTTTTGTGCATTGATTGATTATACCAGCCAACATTAAGACCACTGTCATTTACCATAACATATGTTCAAAAACCCTTGACAAAATGCCATATATCAGAATCTTACTAACCACCTACTACTTGTACCTAGCCTTTGATTTGAGCTTCATGATTTGGATTTATTATGTCCTTATTGAAAAAAAAAACTTTGAACGACACACATTATTCAAAAAAGTTGGAATTATATATGACTATTTGGACAGTTTGTTCTATGGGTGCATAAAATTACTTAAGTTTACCATGTAAGTGATAATTGAAAACCATATAATCTTTGTATATAATTTAACTCCATGTCATATGTCAAAGGTTGTACATTATGTGAGTATAACTTATTTAGAGAAATCATAAAAAGTTTTACGCATTGGTTGATTATACCAGCCAACATTAAGGCATTGAACTGTCATTCACCATATGTATGACATATACTCAAAAATTTTCAATAGGATGCCATATATTAGAACCTTGTTAACCACATACTACTTTTTATTTAGCCTTTTACTTGAGCTTCATAATTTGGATTTATTATGACCTAAACAACGTTGAAGGACACACATCATTCAAAGAAGTTGGAATTATATATCGTTCTTTGGACAGTCTGTTCTGTGGGTGTATAAAGTACACTTAAGTTTATCATAAAAGTGGTCAATGAAACAACATAATTTTTCTGCATAATTTGACTTAATATCATATGTCAAAGACTGCCAATTGTGTGAGTAGAACTTATTTAAAGAAATCATAAAGAGTTTTATGCATTGATTGATCATACCAGCCAACATTAAGGCATTGGGCTGTCATTCATCATATATATGGACATATGTTCAAAACCTCTTGACAAGATGTCACATATCAGGAACCTTGCGAACTAATTACTTCTAGGAAACTATGAAGCTCCTTTAAAAGGTATCACACTCACATCCATGTGGTTTCCTTTGCTTTTGTATCAGGTTTGTTGAGAAAGAATTTTGAACTCATGTAACAAATATGAAAAGTTAAGAACCTGATGCGTTATGTTGGCTCTCATGATGAAAAAAAAATACAATTCTAATGTTGTGTAAAGAAGTTTGTCTCTCATTTGTGATCCAATAAGGTCAAAGTGGAAGTACTTGTAAGAAGTTATGAAACTCATTTAAAAGGTATGAAACTCACGTTCATGTGATTTCCTCTGTTTCAGTATCAGGTTTGCTGATAAAGACTTTTGAACTCATGTAACAAATATGAAAAGTAAGAATATCATGCATTCATATTCTAATTATGAAAAAAATACAATTTTAATGTTTTGTAAAAAAGTTTGTCTTTCCATTTGTGATTCAATAGGAAATTATGAAGTTCCTTTAAAAGGTATGAAATCCGCGTCCAGTTGGTTTCCTCTTTCGATATCAGGTTTGCTCGTAAGGAGTTTTGAACTTGTATAACAAATATGGAAAGTAAGAACATCATGCATTCATGTTGGTTCTCATTATGAAAAAATATAATTCTAATATTGTGTAAAGAAGTTTGTCCTTCCATTTGTGATCTAATAAGGTCAAACTAGAAGTATTTTCAGAAAATCATGAAGCTCCTTTGAAAGATATAAAACCTAGTTCAGATAGTTTCTTCTGTTTCAATCTCAAGTTTGCTTAGAACTACTTTTGAACTCATATAACAAATATAAAAAATAAAAATCTCATGAGTTCATGTTGGCTCATGTTGGCTCTCATTATAAAAGAATATAATTTTAATACTATGTAAAGAAGTACGTCCTTCCATTTATGATCCAATAATATTAAACTAAAAGTATTTGAGAAAATTATGAAACTGAAGTTACAAGACCCACACCTAGTTGGTTCCCTCTGTTTTGGTATCAGATTTGTTGTTTGATGAAAATAATGTTTGAGCTCATGTAACAAAAATTGTACCTCTATTTCAGTAACAAATCCACTGCCCCAACCAATTTGACAAAGAATACCAAAACACCACAATATCTCGGACCGCACCAACTGCTACCAACACAGCCCCAACAAAAAATTATCCTAACGCACCAAAAGAGAACGTCACACCAATGGAAAAAAAAGTCACAAGACATGCAAAAATAGAGCAATCTTACAAGAAAACCACAAAAAGAGAGTGGAGGGTAAGAGGAGAGGAGAGAATAAAAAGAGAGGGTAGAGTAAGACAACAGCGGAGAAACGAGGGGAAGAAAAGAGCCCGGGAAAAGAGAGAATATATGATGATGCAAAAAAGAAAGTTTAAGAGTATATATCATAACTTCATACAATTTGCTCTTGAAAAGGAAAATTCTTACAATTGAGTAACATGTAATCTTTCAAACTATAAATCTATTTATCAATTGGATCTAGTTTCCAGTTGTATCAGCAAGCTAGGACAACATAATTTAACAATCACAACAAATGAAAGAAATGAAACCAGTCAAACAAATCAACAAATAACAAACACAACTTGTTTAAAGAGAAGAGGTAAAAGGAACTTTGGTGGAAGGTAACCAGGAGTTTCCTGCAATGAAATTAGCAACGGTAAACTTTGAAGCCTCAGAAGAGATAGTTATCACACGATAACCTTTCCATTTAACTCTTCTAGCAGTGGAAGAACCTGGACCAGTGTTCATGTACTCTCCATAATATAACGTATTCAATGCAAAGTCACCACTCCATTCTAACCAACCCGCTGGATTGATCAAGCCATCAAGATAAGTCTTCATGAAAACTGTTCTAGAATATTGCTTCCAAGGTCTTCCCAGATAAGTCTTAACCGAGTTTTGGACTGGTTTCAAATCTGAGGCAGCTGTGACTCTAGAATTGTGAATGGAAATGCCAGTGTTCTGGTTTGGATCAGTTCTTCCTTGAGCAGTGACTGTGTTGACTTTGTTTGGAGGGTTTCTTGCATATATGTTACAGTTTTGGAACACCACAGCAGCATTGCCAAAGATGAAGTCAACTGTGCCATATATGTCACATTCTCTATAGAACTGTCTATCAGAGTGGACGTATAGTGTGTCTTGGTAACCTTCAAAACTACATTTGTAAAACACTGATAAGTCTGATCCAGAACGCAATGCAACAGCTTGGTGATTTGCTGCACCAGCAGTGTTTCTAAACGTGATGCCTTGAGCTATAAATCCATCTCCAACAACAGCTGCAAAAGTTATACATGATATTAAATTCTTAATCCTTGAATAACTCATTTTTCATTTTGTTTTCATCAATAAGAAATTGCTAAAAAACAAGATGAATAACTAAGGAAAAACGTTTTGTTTTATCTTACCAACAGTGGCTGAACGAAAGGTTGTGGTGCCCCCTCCAACACTTTTGCTACCTGTGATTATGGTCTTTCCAATACCATCTCCCACCAACATTATATTCTTTGCTTTTATCTCAACCTGTTCATTGTATACTCCACTCTTCACATATATCACATACCTTCCACTGCTACTCTTTGGTGCAGCATTTATGGCTGCACTCACCGTTGTGAACTTTCCAGACCCATCTTTTGCCACCACTACGTTGGCCTTTGGAGAAGAAGCTTGCAACAACTTCCTATCACCTGGCTTCACCCATGTTGGAAAACCGTCTTTGTATCTCGGTTCTTCATATTGAACTTTGTTTAGTGCCAAAGTGTTGCTCACTAACTTGGTAATATTGTTGGACATGAAAGGAAGAACGTAGTCTTGAACCGCAAGATCGTAGAACCCGGCTTTGCATGTCTCAAGGTTAGTGAGAGCTGTGCTGAGCCATGTTTGAGCATCCACTTGGGAGCACTTGGTGTTAGGGTCTAAGGTTTCATTGAGTTTACGAATGGTTTGCTCATAAAGCTCAACACAATCAGCCCATGCAGCTTTTTCACGAGGGTTTCTGCACTTTGAACCAAGTGAGAGGGTGTTGGCATGGCCTTTGAGAGCCCGTTCTTGAGCAAGTTTCAACGAAAGCTGGAAGAAATCAGATTTCTGCTTGATGGGTTTGTATTGATAAGTGGGGTTATTGGTCAAGAAATACTCACATGGTTGAGGGTTTGGAGTTTGGTTGCACCAAAGTTTAACGTCATTCCAAGAATAACATGAAACGAAAGAGAATAGTAAGAAAGGAATGAACAGTGGTAGGAGCAACCTAAAACATGCCATGGCTTTGGCAATAATAATATTTACTTTGGAAACTGAATGAATGATGAATAAGTGAAAGAAGGATCAATTGAATGAATGAAAATGGAATGCGTTTTATGCCTTAATCTTGTGGCTTTATATAGAGAAAAGAGAAAAGGGTAATGTTGAAATTATAAGGAACACTTTCTAGCCATCGCGTGGTTCAACTTTGATTTCTGCAATTTTCTTTTACGTTTGCTTATAGCTTTTGGCTTCTCCATGGCCATGCATGCATGTTCTTTTGCTAAAGTTAATTAATTAAATATACAAAGCACTGTTGGTTTTATGCAGAATATATCAACGTCAATGTTGTTAGCACAATGATTAGAAGAAAAAAAATATTGCTTATATTTTCAGGTCTTGGCTTTCAGTCTACGAATAGTCTTTGACTTCAAAATATTTCAGCAGCAGCCAAATAAAACGCGTCGTTTTGTTACGTGCTGTCTTTTATGTGGGGTGGCTAATAGTTTTGGACATGGTCGTTATCATGTACATTCTACAAAGGATTGGCACATAGGTTTGCAATATGTTAACAGTGACTATGAGAAGAACTACAATATCAGTGGATGATGTGCACGTTGTCTGCTTATATATATATATTTGTGTATAGCTACATAAAAGTGTTAGAAAATATTACAAAAATAGTTATGAGAAGAACTACAATATCATGGATGATGTGCACGTTGTCGGCTTATTACTGAAAAAATTAGCATGTCAAAAAAAAAAAAAAAAAAAAAAAAAAATATATATATATATATATATATATATATATATTTGTGTTTGTATAGCTACAGAAAAGTGTTAGAAAATATTACAAAAATAGTTTCTTAAATTTTGTTAAACTGTCATGAAAAAAGAACTGGTATGGCAGAACCAATGAGCCTATGCAGGATTCATGCATTCATGGATTAAGTGTGAAGTATTTCGCAGTAAAGGGCACATGGTGTTTTACTGATGAAAGCGTGGGTTTCATATGTCAATAAACAACTTGGACAATGAGAGCTTTCAAGGAACTATGGTATTTTGGCATACTTAGCAAAGAAATACATGTTATTGTGCATGATTATGAAATTGTTGTGCATAAATTTATTTATTGTGTTTGGAGGGCAAATTTTACAATTTTTTAACATTTTAAATATATTGAATTTGAATTTTTTTCATTTTAATCTTTAAAAAAAAATATACTGAATTTGAATTGTATTTATTTTAAAATGTTTTTTTTTTCATAAGAAAATTTAAATGGGATGAATTTTAATTTTAATGTTACAATAAAGTATTTGAATTATCATTAAATAGCTATTATAAATTTTAAATTAAAAAACAAATTGGTTGACATGTAACAAAAAATAATTGGTTGATAAAATCATCATAAACATCAATCCAAAAACAATTATAATTTTATATTGATAGATTTTAGCAATGTCACTACAAGAAAAATTATTTTTAACGGGGATTATATTTGGCGTTTCCGGCAGTTTTAACCTCATTAAGTATATTATCCGCGATTTCTTTTTTTTTCGGGAAGGGTCAGCATCGCTAATGAATTACCGGCGGTTTTAGCTAACTCCTGGAATGACAATTTTAATCCCCGCTATTTTCGGCGGTTTGTAATCCCTACTATTTCCGACAATTTGAAACCTTCGTCATTTTCGGCAATTTGAAACTCTCGTCATTTCCAGCTATTTGGAACCCCCGTCATTTTCGGCGGTTTGGAACCTCCGTCATTTTCGACGGTTTAAAACCCCCATCATTTTCGACGGTTTGAAAACCCCCCCGTCATTTCCACCAATTTCAATTTAGTTATTTTTTACAGTTTCTCATTAACTCATCTGTTCAATTTATATGTATTTTATTAATTAATTTTATGAAACATTTTAATAATCATATAAAGTAAAAAAATTTCAAAAATTGATATTAAGAAAAAATTACAAAGAGCAAAGACTTAAAAATCTTTGTATTTATAATTGATGTAACATTCATAACAACAAAAAAGAGAAAAGTTTACAACTTTAAAGTAAACTAATGTAAACTTCAAACTTTAAGGCTTATCATTTGTTCTCAGTCTAAAAATTAGACATAATGAAAAACCTAAATAACATTTCAACTCTTTCCAAGAATGATCAAAAGTTTGGACTCCAGTGTTCCATAACTCTTTCAACTCTTGTATTAATGGTTGTAAATATATATCAACATCGTTTCTTGGAGCTCGCTTTCCAGGAACAATCATGGAGAGAATGAATGAACTTTGTTTCATACACATCCAAGGGGGAAGGTTGTACGGAATGAGTACAACTGGCCAAATACTATGACTAGTGCTTAAATTGCCATTTGGATTAAACCTATCAGTAGCCAAACCAAGTCGCACATTTCGAGGGTCTGCAAAAAATTGAGGATGCTGACAGTCAAATGTCTTCCATGCTTTAGAGTCTCTTGGATGCCTTAAGATGCCTTTATTTGTACTTCTCAATGCATGTCATTGCATATGCTTAGCTATTTTAGAAGACATAAACATCCTTTGTAAGTGTGGCTTTAAAGGAAAATATCTTAAAACCTTTGCAGGAATCTTCTTTTCATTTATTACTTGTAGCACAACCACTTTTACCTTTTTTTTTTCTTCCATCTAGATGTTTGACACTTCTTACAAAAATTTCTATCCGCATCTTTTCCTAAGTATAATATGCAATCATTCGGGCAAGCATCAATTTTGGTGTAATTAAGACCATGCTTGCTAATGGTTTTCTTCGCCTCATATAATGAGTAGGGAATTTTAGCATGTTCGAAGGCATCTGCTAACAACTCTAGTATCATGGACATTGCCTTGTCACTTATTTTGCATAGACATTTGGTGTGATACAACTTGATCAAAAAAGAAAGTTTAGAATATTTATCACACCCATCATATAAACTGTCTTAACCATCTTGCATTAACTTAACAAAATCTCCAACTTCATCATCCATAGTATGGCTTTACTCTGCACCCATTTCCCTATCATCCACCATGTCGTTGCTATGTTGATGATATCCAAACACATCATTAACCATGTCACACATTGGATTATTAGCAAAAATTCTTTCATTATCTTATTGTGGCATTACATGTGTTTCATCTGTCACATTTATTCTTGTTCTCTCCCCGTGTAGAAGCTACACTTTATATCCAATTGGAAACGGTTTAAGAATTAAATGCTCATGCACTACTCCACGACATTGCCATTTGTTAAAGTTGCATTTTTGACATGGGCATATAATCTTCTCCCTCACACCACTATTAGCAAAGGCGAAGTCCAAAAATTTATTCAAATCTTCCATATATTCAGGTGTATTTCTGGGCACGTTGATCCAAGATTTATCTATTGGAACGAGGTCTGTTCAAACCAATATAATTGACACTTGAATACTTACATAACATAAGTACTTAACATATTGGTTGTAGATAAGTACAAAATGATGATTAAAAGAGAGGAAAAATGAAATCAATAACAAGCTAAAAGAATAATAAATGCTTGACCTCAAGTTGCCTGGTAGCGAATTATTTTATATAATCCTGACTAATATTCTTAAAAATATTGTCTAAGAGAGATAAAGTGATGGCAGCTTTTGATCACTAGGAACCTGGAAATTCATTAACCCGAAAATCTTCATTAGTATAACAAAAAGATTAATGACCAAAGAATGAGAAAAAACATTATTGATAGATAATTAGACATTAACAAATATGTAATGAGTATTAACAATTCATAAGTGTATAATGAGCATTAACAATTCATAAGTTACGGTTCTACACACACAAATGGAATTATTAGTTATTACAGATGAAAAATTAATGTCATTTTGACATCTTTAGTTTTTCACCAAATACTTTTAATGTTTCCCTTCATAGTTTTGTGCAATTATCTTTGTAGACAATATATTTCATTCAAATTATGATGTCAAAAAAAATCAAAACAAATTATTTTTTAACAAGTTAAATTCAATATACTAATTTCATTTAAATAATTAAATGTATATTTCACAAGTCAATTCTAAATTTCAGCTTTCTATATAATATATATAGAGAGAGAGACACACATAGATGAGCATATACATATAAGTTATCCCAAAGGCAAGCATAAACAAGAAGAAATGGATGAAGAAGAAAGCTTCAGTTACGCCATGCAGCTGGTGAGCCTCAACGTGCTATCCATGACCATGTACACAGTCACAAAGCTTGGGATTTTTGACATCATAACGAAAGAAGGTGAGGGTGGCAAACTATCTTATGTATTAATTAATTCCATTTATAGAAATTTTAAACTAATTTATATTTAATGTTTTTGTTTATTGTTTAGATATATTATGATAATATATATATATATATATATATATATATAACACTTTATAACTACTTTTAATTTGTAAATATATTGTATAAACACCTGTAACTTATGTGTTAATAACAATAATTACATATTCCTCTTCTTCTCGTTTATCTAACATGGTAGAAGAGGATATGCTATAAAATAATATGTAATAAACAATTTTATATAACTATTGAACTGAACCAAGTGAAGTATCCAGATAAAACTTTTGAAATATTTTTTCTTTTTTAGGAAAGTTATATATCACCCCACAAGTTACCCCTGTAAAACAATATTTGATAATCCAAGTAAAATTTTCATCCACATTTTGAAAAAGAGCTTTTGTCTCTTTTGAGGTTTATGAGAAGGATTCGAATACAGGTCTTTCACTATACATACATAAGTCATAACCACTATACTAACATCGACTTTGCAACCATATACTCATTGTTATTATTCTTATAATGACCCTTATTATTATTTTTGTCAATATTAGTAAATATAATATTAATAGTATTAAAATAATAATATTATTATCTTTAATATTAATAATAATAATCATATTAATAATAATATTAATAATCATGTTAATATTAATATTAATTATAATAATAATATTAATAAATATAATATCAAAGTAATATTAATAACCATATTAATAATACTAATACTATTATTCCTAATAATATTAATATTAATAATTAA
>Ga0209700_110094_pt1 | contig 10164 bp, 3 predicted proteins | sample SiratroredBW_FD_187528 | JGI IMG/M metagenome (GOLD analysis project Ga0209700, IMG submission 187528) | Root nodule microbial communities of legume samples collected from California, USA - Siratro red BW (SPAdes) (version 2) | ecosystem: Host-associated > Plants > Roots > Nodule | place: USA...
AAAAAAAAAAAAAAAAAATATATATATATATATATATATATATATATATATATACAGAATTTTTTTATAAATTAATTTATATATAAAATACTTCTAGTTAATTAAAAACTAATTTTAACTTCTTTTTATAAAATGCTTATGAAGAAGTTTATCTAAAATATTGTTTTAAGTAAATCAAATATTTAGTCCATGTCACTCTTATTTATTATTATCATAATTATATGTAGATGTTCATGAAGCTCTCCAAAAAATTTAAAAATAAAATAAATTAAAATTAGTTAGGAGATAAAGAGTAGATTCAATATAATAAATATTATATTTCACTTTCAGTATAATAAGAAAAAAAAATTAATGCAAAAAATTTAATTCCGTTAGTTTTATTTAAGTTTTGTTAAGGGTTGAAGTGATTTGAAAAGTTATATATTTATTAAAAGTAAATTTAACGTTACCATGAAATTAATCTTGGAGGAAGTCTTAATCTTAAAAGAAGTCTTATATCTTTTACTTTTTATTTTATAAATTTAAAATTTTTATTATTTTTCTTTAATATATCATTTATATTTAGTAAAAAAAATAAAATGATATATTTTGGATTTAAAGTGATATTAATCTTTTATATAATTTCATTCAAAATAGTATAACAGATATATATTTTTTTAAAAATTAGATTTTCCTTTTGCACTTTCTCCCTAAAAAAGCACATGTATTTTCTATTTTAACACGCAAAGTTCTAGCATAAAATTTGATGTTTCTAATCGAACAATAATAGAATATAAGAAAATAAGTTTAAAGTGGTAACACATGTTGAAGAACATCAATAATTTATTTTTCTAGGAAATGAATCCAAATTGTTATACAAGTTAAAAATAATTTAAAGTAATTATGTCATAAAAATTTATAATTAATAACGTGAATCCTTTTATATTAGTCCATTAGACACCTACTGTAAAGAAATCCTTTAAATCTTTATTAGATTCAGTTTTTTCACTTTTGTTCTTTTGATTGGTCAAAGAACTGATATAAGAGAAAGGTCTACTTCAATAGTAGTTTGAACTAACGATATAATAATGTGATTATTTAAATAGTTTATTCAATCAATTAATATAAAATCTGAAATTTTTTACCTTTCTTAATCAAATAGTCGTTTATTTATCACTATGGATGAATTTCAATTCAATATAACACAAAATAATAAATCATTTTAATATATAATCAATTAAATCGGATTTAACATGCCACAAACACCAAATCAACTCAATATAACTCAAAATAATATATTAGTTTAGTGTATAATCAATTAAATCTATTTAACATGCCACAAACACCAAATCAAGGCACAATCAATCCAACCTCAAACGTACTTTTATTTTAACCAAAACCTTTTTATTTATCATATACAACCGCTCAACCCATCATAAATTCAAATAAAATCCAATACTTGCTATTTTAATCAAATTAGCAAAATATCAACTTTAGTAAGCAACGTTGCTTAACAATTCAAAATTATAATATAATTGATAAGAAAAATTATAATAATTCTTTTGTATTATTTATTTATGTACAAGGCTAAAGAGGTGCATTACCATTGTGGGAAGGAGAAAAATTAGCTTATACTACGTTGTCATATATGAAAAATAAATTATAATAATTTTATACGAAGATTAAACATTAAAACTATACTTAAAATATCTTATTTTGACCACAAAAAGTTAATTGAGAATAAAAATATATTTAACCCTAAATTGTAGCACAAATAACCCTCCATCATCCAATAATCATTTTTACGTATTTTGTATTTTGCACAGTTGTATTCCATATTCTATCATGCGATCGTGCAATGCAACTTTTGGCAAAATCTTTCTATCCAAACCATAAAAATCCACAAAAGGTGCCACGTGTAAGCCCCACTTGTAAATTTCCCTATATAACAAGGAAAGCTCATTGTCCAGTGTACAAATATTTGATTTAACAAAAAGGAAAAAAAACAACACAAATAGTGATGTCGGAGATTGGTAGAAGACATGGCGGCGCCACCGCTGAGACCGGCGGAGGTGAGCAGCTCCTGGCGGAGGAGGCCTCCGGAGACTTGTCATCATTGTCGTGGAGACTGAATGTGAAGGAGTTTCAGTTGCCACCTAGTCATCATCACCGTAATAATAGCCCTACTTACTTCACTTTTCATCGTCTTTTTTCCAAACCGAGTAAGACCTTTCTCTCTTCATTTTCATCTTTTACTTCCCTGCTTTTTGTAATTTTGTTCACCAATATATATATATATTTATAGGAAAAATTAAAGTAACAAACTGTTATAGTAAACTCAATTGTCTCGTATAGTTTAGGAATTGAGATTAAGCTGAGTTTATATACATATTTTTTCTTTAATTCTCTTAAAATCTTTTAAAGACAAAATCGTAACGGAGTAACGAAGATTCAAAATAAACCATAATACTTTCAATCTATTTTTTTACCATTTTGTTAAAAAATTTGAAAAAAGATATACTGGAATACCAAAAATATCTCACAATAATAAAATATCAATCAGATTTATATAAAAAATTTAGTTTGCGTTTTTTTTGTTTTATATGTTGTTAAAACTTTTTTATTTTTATTTTGTATAAGATTTAGACTAACATTTTTATAAGATTAAACTATACTAGTAGTTGAATTTTATAGTAAAATAATATCTTTGGTAACTTTTTTTAAAAGTTTATTAAGTTAAGAGTTGTAATGAAATATTTAGTCTTTACTGCTTCAATAGATAAAGTGTACAATCATAGATTTTATTTGAAATTAATAATTGAAATGATCCTAAGATACAAATATATTTGTAACAAATAGAAACATATTAAAGTTTAAATAATTGTTTTTAATTAGTTTTGAAATGGTACGATAATTGTTTACGTTAGTTATTTAGTTGTCATTTATCTTAAATTTTAGAATAATTGGAATATATAAATTTAATTTCAATAAATATTTATTAATTAAGTGTATATTGTGAAAAAATAATTGAAAAGGTAAATCAAAGCAGATTGGTTGTCTACTTGTACATAATTTAAATAAAAATATTCACCATCTCATTATTTCTTTTAACAAAATATTCGATATTTAAAATATCACTAAATTCACAGGTGGATTACATTTATAAATTTTTTTTGAATCATTTAAAATTTTATATGCATATCCATATTACATGATTAACTTACTTATTTTAAGAAAATTAGCTTTATATAAATTTATTAAATGTGTGCTTTTATGAAGTTTAGCAGGTCGTATAATTTTAAATTGGATCATGTACCATACACACAATTCATAATTAAAATAATATTAAATGTGTCCTTTTATGAAGTTTCTCACGTTGTATAATTACCTCAAGTAATTTCAAAATTTATAGTCATTATCACTTTTGTTTTGATATAATTATAAACTAAGTAACTAAAATAATTAAAACACCTATTTTTCTCATCCATTTGTACGTACATTTAAAAAAATATACAATGAAGATAAGACATAGTGTGGTCACAATTGTTTCTAAAATAAATATGAAAAAGGTATTTTTTCCATCTCATCACCTTTGTTTTTGGAGTAATGGGTCGGTTTAATTTTGTTGAATTACGTGTCTTATTGTTTGAAGTGATGGAGGAATCTTGGCATATATAAGTAAAACTTTTCTTTTTATTATAGTCTTTTATTGCTTTTTGATTGTGTTGGTGGAGTAGTATTTTTTTCCCCATTTTTGAAAAAGACAAAGTTATAAAGTGATTCCTTGCGAGTTGTGTGCATTTTAATTTGTTTTATGAGAGATTTCACGCGAGTTAAAAATATTAATTAAAAATAAAATTATGTTATAATATATAGATTGGTATAAACAGTATCTTGTAATTTAATTTAACGAATTAAGTTAAATATAAAATTTACTTTTATGATATCAAAATTTATAATAATAAAATTTATTACATATAATGTTACTCAGATTACATTATCAAAGCTTTGTTGTTGAAGTTTCTCACAAAAAAAATATGGTGACAAGTTTTCTCCTAACCCTCTGCATTTTTTTACAAAATCTGTAAATCATCTTGTTTAATATTTTTGACAAAAGTTACAAACCTTTTCATAATATATAATTATTCAAATTATTTATATGTCTAACTCAAGATTTTTGAACAATCATATCAATTCTTTATTTTTATAATAATTTTTTTTATCTATTTATATTATTTAATGCGAAACTTTAATAAATACTTACTAACAAGTTTCTTAAAGCTTAAATGTGAAAAATGTTTTCTATTTTGTTTATTATTAAGATTTGTGGTCCAACTTTACTTATCACATCTAATACATATTTTTCTTCTTTTAACCATGTTTTTTTTTTTTCATTCATAAGATTTGAATCCAAAAGTTTATTTTAAGAATGTAAATTTAGTTTTATTTTGTTCTAGATTTCTAAGCAACTTAAAACTATTGAAGTTATGGGAAGAAGCTCCCATTAAGGACTAAGAGAGAGTTTGTTTCTATAAAATGTGCCTTTGACAAGTCTGATTTTTATATATTAAGAGCAAACTGACGTTGTCTTATTAGATTGTATTACTTATATGTAGGATAATTTATTCGTGACATAAGTAGTAATTTATATTTTTGGATATAAATTTTACAGACAATTTATCTATTTTATTCAGTTTTTTACTAATAGTTTAGGTATGTTTTATGTTTTATAAGATTGGAGTATCTTTAAAAAAGTATTTTCATTTATATATCTTTTATTATTGAGAAAAAAATAAAGAGAGTTTGTTTCTAATATTTTCTTCTATATTTGCCATTATGCTATATGAATATGTTTTAATAATCTTCGTAAAGCTCTATAACTCAGCTTTGATTCTGAAGTGCTCTGCTTCCAAGGAATGTTAAAGTTACCTTTTGTTTCAGAAAAGGAACGCAAGGTTGCAGAATACTACAAGAAACAGGAGAAGCTCCTTGAAGGGTATAATGACATGGATTCCATGACTGAAACGGGTTATTTCCCTGGAACTCTTACTGAGGTTGATTATTATGCATCATGGCTTTTAAAAAATTGTTCATTTTATCTTAATAAAATGTTGCTGTTCCTTTAAATTGCAAAGGGTAATGTTAAAATTACTGATTTTTTCTTCCTATTCTCAGGATGAAATGAAGCAATTAGCAAGAAGTGAGAGACTGGCAGTGAATGTGTCAAATGCAGCTAACTTGGTGCTATTTGCAGCAAAAGTTTTTACTTCCATTGAGAGCAAATCATTAGCAGTCATAGCTTCCACCATGGATTCTCTCTTAGATCTCTTGTCTGGCTTCATATTGTGGTTCACTGCCTATGCCATGAGAAACCCAAACCTGTATCACTACCCCATTGGAAAGAAAAGGATGCAACCAGTGGTAAGCTGTTATGTATTACTTCAAAATTTGGTTTTTCTACCTACATAAATTTGAGAAAATAAGTGCATGTTTTTGTTAAAATATAGTCTTTAGGAACATGTTCAAGTTCATAGGGACTTACCAATATTTCAAAATATTTTGGGGGATAAAACATATTTTATCCTAGTCTCAATTGTAACCTCTAAAAGACATGAGAATTTGAGTCTAGAATAGATCATGAGAAGGGCAACAATTAGACCTGTCTTCAAAAGAATCATTGCACTGTTGAGAGACATAACATTTTTATTAAGACTTTGTATATGTGCAGGGTATCATTGTTTTTGCATCTGTGATGGCAACATTGGGATTGCAGATTTTGATTGAGTCTGGCAGACAACTCATTACGAAGGTAGTTGAAATAACAAATTCACTATATTTTTTCATGTTTTGCAAATGATGAACTCTCTTTGTTCGATTCTAAAATGTGGTTTTATGGTTGTACTCCTTCAACAGTCCATGCAGACCATACAATTTAGAACCAAGTCCTGGAGTAATCCTACAAAAGTTAGGATCAAGTGATTGTAGGAATGAACAAAGTAAGAAAAAGATTAGATTTTGTTAGAAATTTCATATCGATTAGAGATCTAGTATTTTGATAGTTTATAAGTAGGTGAAACCTTTTTTTACAAGTTTGAATTAGATTTAAAGTCTACTTATCAGAATCTATCTTAAAAGTTATTACACTCTCCCTCAAGCCTCAAATACCACTTGTTGGGTAATTCGAGGGGGAAACACCAGAGAGATCTCACAAAGAATGAAAACTGAGCCAACATATAAGGGAATGACTCCACCTTCAACCCAAAACCTTAAGGCATTAGGTTTGTGGGTTTTCTTTCTTATATGTTGCTTAACTTTCTCATTCCTACTCAATATGGGACTTAGACTCACACTTGGATACTTAACAAATAGTTTATAAGGTTGAATTAGACTTAAAATCTATTTTTAGTAAATTCTAATAATTTATATGATATGTTTATAGCCGGAAGTATTATGCTTTGTTGGTATCAAAGTCTATCTCAACAAGATTGTTAGATCTATCGGTTACCTGTTATCGGATCATTATCGGAATATCTTTATATATAAGTTTCACGATCAAATTAAAAAAACTTTTCAATAAAATTGAGTTAGATTTTAAATCTACTTTTAATAGATTCTAATCTGTTTGTAGCAATGAGTATTCTAATTTATAGATTTTTGTTATGAGTTCACCTATTTTTAATTTCTTGCTTCATTCTTTATCTTATAGTCTAAACCTGAAATGAATTCCCAAGAGTTGAAATGGATGATCGGGATCATGGCCTCTGTTACTGTAGTGAAGTTCATACTCATGATCTACTGTCGAAGGTTTAAGAACGAAATTGTGAGAGCTTATGCACAAGATCATTTTTTTGATGTTATTACTAACTCAGTTGGACTAGTTGCTGCTGTGCTTGCTGTGAAGTACTCTTGGTGGATTGATCCAATGGGAGCTATCATTGTGAGTTCATAACTACCAGTCTACCACTACATGCTTCTTTTTTCTTATCATTTCTCTTTGATAAAATGGATATGTTCAAATTTCGCCATCCTATCATATGAAAACCAAGTCACCCACTTGTTCATAAGTAATGTGGCTCATCAAAGTTTGTGAATTAGAGAAAAAGATAAAAGTTTTCCCACTGACTAACTAAAATTTTGCAAGTTTATGCAGTGAGAAATGGACTCAAATTCCAAAAATTTGACATTAAATTTTAACATGAGAAAATCTATAACCATTTCCTCATTGACTGCTCATAGTTTACATATTATATATACCTATTCTATACATTACTTGACATACCATGATTCTATAAGGGTTACATACATAAATAATTTATTACTTAAAATTATTTTAAGGATCATTCTTGTATTGCATAATTATTTATACAATAGGACACATACATAATGAATTAAATAATGAATTAAGTAAGGTTCAAAAGATACCATTTCAACATTAACACAAAATTTACGGTGTGAAAGTACTATTTCTATTTCTTTATAGTAAAATTATATTTACTCATAGAAATACTACACAGAGATAATAAATTAAGGTTCAAAAGATACCATTTCAACATTAACACAATTTATGGTATAAAAACACCATTCCTTTGTGGTAAGATTATATCACTTATATACAATTTACTCATTACTAAAATTAAAAAGATTTTTAAACACTTTAATATATGTAATTTTCAAAATATAAGACTTAAAAACCTGAATATATATATATATATATATATATATATATATATATATATATATATATATATATATATATATATATATCCTTATTTATAAATAATTTTTAATATATAAATCCTGATTCTTAATTTATATAATTCATAATCATAATATAATATAATATAATATAATATATATATATATAAATTATGATTATGAATTATATAAATTAAAAATCAGGATTTATGTATTAAAAATTATTTATGAATAAGATTAGTCAAATATAATAAAAAAATAAATTAAATTTATTTATTTAAAATTTAAAAAGTAAAAAAATATATATAATCTAAATATTAATGATTATATATATAAGATTTGGATTTTATTTTTATAAAATAGAAAGTTATGTAGTATATTTACGAGTTTTTAGAACATCATTGTATTAAACTTTTTAAAATTATATTAAAATTGTTATATATTTAAAAAGATATCTTTTGAATAGGATACTTGTCGTATAAATGTGAGTGTCTCGTACATACATATAAGATACTAAACATGTCATGTAAGATGGCGTGTCCGACCTTCGTAGAACTCATGATTGATGAATTGACTATGATATCCTGAATATCCAATGCAGATAGCATTGTACACGATTAGCACATGGGCAAAGACAGTGATTGAGAATGTGTGGTCTCTTATTGGAAGAACAGCACCACCTGATTTTCTAGCAAAGTTGACGTATCTGATATGGAATCACCATGAAGAGGTTAAGCACATAGACACTGTGAGAGCATACACCTTTGGTGCTCATTACTTTGTTGAAGTAGATATCGTCTTGCCAGAAGACATGCCTCTCAATCAAGCACACAACATCGGTGAGACATTGCAGGAAAAATTGGAGCAACTTCCTCAAGTTGAAAGAGCCTTCGTCCACATCGATTTTGAGTTTACTCACAGACCTGAACATAAGATGATGGTATAACTATATGTCACACTAAATCACTACTAGTAAAATGGTTTTAATGTGTGCGGCTAATATAATTTTTTCAAAGGGTTAATTTGATTCTGATAATCCCTTTTATTTTGGATTAATGGTATTGATCAAATGTTAACTGTGTTTCTGTTACAATACACTTACAAATATGTTTGACTAAGATCACAAAATTTTCAGTGTGGTTAATTTAATAATAATATAACTACGTTTGGACCGAAATAATATGTTTTTTAAATGTTAAATATTAAATTCATTTTAGAAATACTAATTTTATATGGGTTAAGCGTGAGAGAGAAAAAAATTATTCTTTTATAAAATTATAATGGTGGAAAAGAAAAGGAAAGTTTAAGCTTAAAAAAATAGAATGAAAAAAAAAATTGTAATACTAGTTAAAAAATTTACATAATTGATAGAATATGAAAAAGCTGTAAACACACAAATTCAAAATTGATGCTATTCAAGTCATAAAGATGAATAGAATGTAAACTTATGTTAATAGAGTGTTTGAACAAAGAATTTTCAAAGAATAATTATTTTTTTAGAACTTGAAACATAAGTATAAGTATGTTGTTTGGATAGAGATTTTTTAGAAGAAATTGAAATTTTAAAATTTTACTAGAGTAGAATTAATCAAATTTTTGTAATTTTTTCTTAGTTCGATTTTAGTTGGTATTATAGACTTAATTAAGATCGAGACATTATCGGATGACTATTTTTCGATTGATAGCAAGCTAAGTTATTTTATTTATTAATTTTAGTGAGTTCTTTTGTGATTTGAGTTATTATATATTTTTAATGTTGTAGAATATTATTATTTATTATTATTTTTTACTCGATATTAGTTAGAGTTTTCTCAACTAATGTCAAGAAGATTATCTTTTTTCAATGTACTAAATTCTTTCAATAGACTTTTGTCGTGATTATTTTTTTTCAATAATTCTAAGGATTTATTTATCATCAATAATATTTTTTAATTTATTATGATTTATTTTCTAATGTTATTTGGAAAACTTTTAGCCAACACTGATTAAAATTTTTCAGTCACATTGATAAGAAAAAGTCTACACAAAAACCCCATATGTAAGCATAGCAAAAATAACGTTGATCAATTTCAATATAAATAAATAATTGTAGTTAAACTAAAAATAATCTCAATTAATGTTAGACTGTCTAAATGTGTTAGATCATCTACTGTTTAATATGTAATTTTTATTACATTTGATAGATTATTTCATTAGATGTTTTATCTTTAAACGTTTACTAAAACCTGAACTACTTGATAAAACCGTCTAAATCATTGTAACGACATTTATTTTATATATGAATTTTCATTCGCATGTAATTTTTTTAATGTAAATTACGATTTCTTTTAGTGTTAAAAATGATTTTGTAAAAAGATAAATTGATGAGAAACTATTTAAAAATAGTCATAAGATAATTTAACTATTTACAACAATATATATATATATATATATATATATATATATATATATATATATATATATATAAAAAAAATATATATATTTTTTTTT
>Ga0209700_110096_pt1 | contig 10160 bp, 6 predicted proteins | sample SiratroredBW_FD_187528 | JGI IMG/M metagenome (GOLD analysis project Ga0209700, IMG submission 187528) | Root nodule microbial communities of legume samples collected from California, USA - Siratro red BW (SPAdes) (version 2) | ecosystem: Host-associated > Plants > Roots > Nodule | place: USA...
ATATATATATATATATATATATATATATATATATATATATATATATATATATATATATATATATATATATTCTTTCTAAGCTTCTATTCACATCCCATTTGAGAATTCATCAACAAAACTCATAATCTAGCATGGCTTCAAGATCCGGTACTAATGCTTGGCCTTACCCCATCAAAACGATCGTCGTTTTGGTTCAAGAAAACCGTTCATTTGACCACATGCTGGGTTGGATGAAGTCCCTCAACCCGGAAATTGATGGGGTCACCGGTTCGGAGTCAAACCCGATTTCCACCTTGGAGCCAAGCTCGAACCGGGTTTATTTTTCCGACCAGTCCAAATTTGTTGAACCGGACCCGGGTCACACGGTGGAGGATGTGTACGAGCAAGTTTTCGGCGAGCCGTGGAGCGAGTCCTCGATGACAAAGAAAGTGACGGCGACAATGGAAGGGTTCGCCCAAAACTCGGTGAAGCAAAAGAAGGGATCAACGGCGGAGACAGTGATGAACGGGTACAAACCGGATCTGTTACCGGTTTATAGAGAGTTGGTTAAGGAGTTTGCGGTGTGTGATCGGTGGTTTGCTTCGGTTCCCGGTCCAACCCAACCGAACCGGCTCTACGTTCACTCTGCGACGTCGCATGGGCTGACCACTCAGGACACAAAGAAACTTATTGGAGGTTTGCCACAGAAGACTATATTTGATTCTTTGGACGAAAATGGGTTCAGTTTTGGAATTTATTACCAATACCCACCATCCACTCTTTTCTATAGGTTAGTCACTTTTCCTCTCTTTAGTTTTTTTCAATCAAAAATTAAGTTTACTTAAATTTAATTAAAATAAATTATAAAAATCAATTTATTTTAAATATTAAGTTAATTAAATTTTAAAGAAAAATTTGATTTTAAATAAGTCTACAAAAATATTGAATATATGTATGTATATGATGTAAACTTAAAATTGATTTGAGGATTCTATTATTGAAATTTAAAGATATTTTTGTTCTCTTTACTGTTACTAATGATTAAAAAATATAGTTTTATTTTTTATTTAGTTTTAACTTTAAATTTAAAATAAAAATTCGGTTAGATTATATTGAGAGTGTTATTTTACACCTTAATCTTGCTATAAAATTACTATGCATTATCTTACTGTTAACCTTTTTTGTATAATTATTTTAAAAAAATTATATTTAAGATAAGTTTAATTTATTAACACTAATCTTTCTACATTAAATATGCAGGAAAAGTTAAAAAGTTTAATTATTTAAGTGTTATTTTAAATTTGAAATATTTTCTTTATAATATTTATTTTTTCTTAATTTAGAATATTAATATTAATATCAATTTCTTGTAGTTAAACTCGTGTATGCATTTTATTGAGGAATAGATAGTTGTACAGTTGTGTCTGATATTTAATTGTAAAGTTTTATTGATATAATTTTCAAAATAATTATTATGAAAATGAATAAATTTATTTTATGATAATTTATGAACATTATATAGTGTTTCTCTGCAAAACAAAAAACTTTGGATTCGAAACCCCATAATGTTAGAAAAAAGAAAGAAGACACTCTGTGATTCACATGTCCCTTATTTAGATTCCAAAATTATTTTTATATTTTATATATTCTGCATGTTTCCCTTTGCATTGACATACAGCGTTTCTTCCCTTTATTAATGAAAAAAGGTAACGTAAAGTAGCATTTATATATTAATGGGTCACTCTCAGGTTCAGTCTTGTGATAGAAAAAAATTACTGAGAGGTTAGATTCACTTAAAAAGTGGTCAGGTTTATGATAAAGATTAATTATAAGTGATTGTGTTTGTATTAATAATATAATCATATAAGAAATAGTATTAGTTGGTTCACAATTAAAAAAAATGCTAATTTTTTGTTTTTATTCAAATAGTGATTATAAAATTTTGTTTGATAGTTGATTAACCTAGTATATATATAATTTTTAATTATATTATTCAAAATTTCAATATAAATCAACATTAGATCAAATACTTTTTAAAATGTGATTAATAATAACTTTACTATTATAAGAATAATAGTATTGTTAACATTAATTTTATTGTTGTAGTTATAATAATAAAATTAATATTAACAATTGTTATTATGATTACTTAAAATTATTATAGTTAATATATTATTATAAAAATACATTTTCTATTATAATATAATGATAATGAATTCTTTTAAATAATATATTTAAAAAATTAATATTTTAAATTGTAGAAAATACTAAAAAATGGATAAATAAAAAGATATAGGATGAAAGACAAAGCTAACAAAAGGAGAGAAGAAGAAATTTAATTAACATCATCTTAATTCACTGGGAATGATTTGTACTTCTACATACATCACAATATGATATGCACACCATACATAAAAACATCATTCCAAAATTAAATGAAATTAACTAACCTCTTAAATTATTGGAAAATTACTAATTTAACATTATTTAGGTTGAATCCGGGGTGAGAGATTATCATTCATGTCTTTTTTTTTTTTTTTTTTTTCTACAAGCACATGTTCTGTTTGACAAATGAATTTTTTCGCCAATTTCAGAAACCTTAGGAAAGTGAAATACATAGACAACTTTCATTTGTTCGATGCAAAGTTCAAGAAGCATTGTGAAGAAGGGAAGTTGCCAAACTACGTGGTGATTGAGCAAAGATATTTTGACCTGTTATCAGTGCCAGCAAACGATGACCATCCATCCCATGATGTTGGTGAGGGACAAAGATTTGTGAAAGAAGTGTACGAGGCACTAAGAACAAGTCCTCAATGGAATGAAATATTGTTTTTGGTTACATATGATGAGCATGGAGGGTTCTATGATCATGTTCCAACACCTGTGGATGGAGTTCCAAACCCAGATGACATTGCAGGTCCTCCACCATTCAACTTTCAGTTTGATAGACTTGGTGTTAGGGTTCCCACCATCATCATTTCTCCATGGATTCAGGCAGGAAAAGGTATGATCAATATATATATATATATATATGTTATTTTAAAATTTTGAGTCATAATATAATTTTTATGAGTTTATGTTATGTTTATTGACACTACAGGTTGTTTAGAGATCAATTTTTATCTATCAAATAAAATGGCTATTAATTGTAATTTAAATAGTTATCAAATTAGATTTTTGATTGCTATAATATAGAAGTAATGATTGAATTTAGTGATTAATTAAGTCAAATAATTAATATCTAACATTAGTGACCTATACTATTAGATGTATATTTTGTTGTTATTTAGTAACCAAAATTTAATTTGGTGACTATTTTAGTTACAATTAACAATCATTTTATTTGATAGTTAAATATTGATTTCTAAATAACTTAGTGTGTTATGAATTGTTTTTCTTAAAAGAATTTCAACATATGATGTATAGAAAACAAATCACCCAAATTTAAGTGATCTTTAGTAGTTTTATACAATTTTGCCAAAATAAAAGTTAAATTTTGTTTGAGAATTTCTAATTAGGTATGACATATGAGAGATAGACAACGAATCACCCAAATTTTGAGTGATCTTATTTTTAGTACAATTTTAGCCACAGTAATTTTGGTGAAATTAATTAAATGTTACTAATGCAATTAATTTTGTTATCGTAAAATGTAATTGTAAAAATATGAACTCATTTTTATAAAATTCTAAAACATAAATTAGTTTAGAAATGAATTGAAAATTTAAACATGTAATGATTGAGTGAGTGTGTATTTTGTATACAGTGTTGCATGAACCTTCTGGGCCATTTCCAACATCTCAGTATGAACATTCATCAATACCAGCAACTGTGAAGAAAATATTCAATCTTCCTCAGTTCTTGACAAAGCGCGATGAATGGGCTGGAACATTCGAAAATCTCTTATCTCTTACAATTCCACGTAGTGATTGTCCAGGTGAGATACTACTATGATTATTTTATTTATATTGGTAAATGCTTTATCTAATGAATATAGAATTCATAACTGGTATATGATACTATTTTTAAAAATTTATACATTTTTTGCCACGTTGATATAGGAATGTGAGTAACAAGTAATTGATACTGAGCATTTCTTTATTAAATATTTACTTTATTTCATCTTTTGAAATCATCATGAAGAAATAGCCAGAAGAGTTCTATTTGGGTTCATCGTTCTCATGCAATTAAGGGTTTGAAAACAAGAAACAAAAGGATAAAAGTAATGTTTTTTAAAATTATTTTATATAATATATTGACTTAAACTAAAACAAGTACAATAATACCTGAAAACACACATCATAATAAAATCCAGTATCTCAAACTATACCTTGAAATTAGTCTTTAGCGAAAGGGCTAATAATATAAAATAATTTAAAAACTAATCATAAGTTAATGATTCATAATCATCATAATCCATTCTACATATAAATTCAACAAAACAATATATACATAATTCGTAAATTATTTTATATATCTCATATAGTGATTAAATAAAATATAAAAAAGTGTAAGGCATAGTAAGCTTAAAAAGGAATACATCTTGAATGATGTGTCCTTAATTGAGTGTCAATATTTTCAAATGAAAAAGAATCAATAGTACCTATCTCTTACTAACAAAAATAATAATTAATATTATTTTAAACTTCGAAAATGCTAAATAAAAAATCATTTTAAAATTTGATAATTGAAAAATTATGAAGTATGATGGTTTATATTTGTCACCATAAATTATGTTTAGCAATTTTTCTTTTCCATTTTGACTATTTCTATCACAAATTTCAGAGAAATTGCCCGAGCCTATCAAACTACGAGAGGCTGCTGCTGAAGAACATGCAGAATTGAGTGAATTTCAGGAAGAACTGATATACATGACAGCAACTTTAAATGGTGATCACAGTAAGAGTACATACCCCAAGCTAACAGAGAATTTAACTGTTTCAGAGGCAGTAAAATACTGTGAAGGTGCATTTCAAACATTCTTGAATGAGTGTGAGAAAGCAAAGCAAAGTAGAATTGATGGATCTGAAATTGTTCATTGTGCAAAGCCACACACAGCTCCACAATCCAAAAGTTTCTTGCACAAGATGTTGTCTTGTATATTATGTAAAGATTAAATATTCAATATGAAGTTCATGTTTGTGTCATTGTATGTTGTCTTTATTTTTCTTTGAATCTCCATCAAATATTCATCTTTTACTATTTACTTAATTGATTGTTATTGTAAGAGAATGATAAGAAAAAAAAAATTGTAATAGCACAACTGTTGACTGTAGTTTCAAGAATTTGCTTACTATAAATTTGTTCAAAGTTTGGCTATTATTACAATCTAGTGTTGAAGGGCTTAAGTAGATTGTCCTGATGAGTTTGCATTTTTTTTTTATTGAATAATACAGTACTTATAAATCTTGAAAATAAAATAAACCCAGTATTGGTTAACACTAATTAAAATATATTTAAAATTAGTCTTTGCCAAAAGGACTAATACAAAACACTTTCAATAATGTAAAAGCTAATCATAAGTTAATATATTTTGTGTGAAAATAGAAAGACACTCCAATAGATTTGAGTTTGCCGTAAAATTTTACTCCAAATTAAATTTACCAAAAGAACACATTGTATATGTTCTTTTGTTATTTTTTCTAATCCCTTTTTAAAAACCAATAAAAAAAATGTATACCTTTTTTTTTCTGTATGAGGATTAGAAGATTATTTTTTAAAGCAATAATAAAAATACTGGGAATTCGTATTATTTTCCATCTATTCTAATGTTTTTTCTGATGTGATTTTATATTTTTAAAATAATAGCAAATAAGTTAAAACTTTTAATCACCACTATTCATAAACAAAAACTGTCAGAATTTGCAATTTAATGGTGTGAGCTCAATTAGTTGAAAAATATCAAATTGAAGCATTTTCATAATCATTATGAAACACTATTTAAAAAAAAAACACTATTTTTTTTTCTGTAACTAATACTTTCACACCCTCACATTTTATTTCAGATGATCTGATATGAAATAAAAAAAAATATGTATTCTAAATTATCTAATTAACAAAATAATTCTCAATCAACTATTCCAAAATTCATAACAAAAATATACCTTTTTTTTATAATGAATTTCGAGTTATTAATCTTATAACCATCAATTGTATTATTCAGAAAAGTTTAATCCAAAAAAATAAAAAACTTAGTTTTTTTTTAATTTTATGAGGTGTCATAAGAATGTAGAGGGGTACATAAAGAAACAAGTCTAGTTTTTTATTTTTGAAACGTTGAAACCCAAATAGAGAAAAAAGCCCAAGTGATTGAGATAAAAGATGAAAAACCTAATTTTGAAGGAGCAGTGCGAGAGAAGAGCAGAGAAGAGAAGAGAAGCCGCAGAGGAAGAAGAGGAAGAAAAGGAAGAAGAAGAAGAAGAAAAAGCATGGGGCGCGTGAGGACGAAGACGGTGAAGAAATCTTCACGGCAAGTGATCGAGCGTTACTACTCGAGGATGACGCTGGATTTCCACACCAACAAGAAGCTTCTAGAAGAAGTGGCCATTATCCCCTCCAAGAGGCTGCGGAACAAGATCGCAGGTTTCTCCACCCATCTCATGAAGCGCATCCAGAAGGGCCCTGTTCGCGGCATCTCGCTCAAGCTGCAGGAGGAGGAGCGCGAGCGACGCATGGACTTCGTCCCCGACGTCTCCGCCATCAACACCGAACACATCGCCGTCGACAAGGAAACCCTAGAAATGCTCCACTCCCTCGGAATCAACGATATCCCCGGCATCACCCAGGTCGACCCTGTCCCTGTCCAACACAACTTCCCCTTCACCAGGAGGTACTGATCCATTGGCCATCACACCTCGGAATGTCGTTTTTGCTTTTCATTCATGCTTTTCGTTTTATGTTTTTGCTGCTTTAAATCAGACTCACTTCAAACTTTTTTCGATTATATCAAATTATATACCTTCTGTTCTTGCAAATTTTGTCTTTGTTTTTCGGTTTTTGCTGTTAGTTTTAATTAATGAAGCTGCGTTGTGGTGTGGTGTGACGTGGTGATTCCGAGCAATTTGGGGGAATTGGATAAACCCTAATTGCTTTCGAGTATTGGATATTGATTCGTAGTTCTTAAAATAAAGATTTTTTTTTTTTGTCTTGAGTGAAGGAATCGCTTAAATTATGTTTTCATAATCTAATTTCCTTCAGTAGCTAATCAACAAGTTTATCGTAATTTCGTGGGAAGTGTGAATAATTTTCCGAGTTTAAGATAAATTTGACCCTGTGGATCGAAGCTAATTTTATGATCAATTAGGTTAACAACCCGTTTTCAGAAACCCTCACTTGTTAATGTAAATTTTATCATGAACTCAGTGAGGATTTGGGCACTTGTGTTAGAGCTTGCTTGATGGAATGAATGTTCGGATTATTCATTTAATTTGGTCCATTTTCACAAATTTCTCTCGACCAGAATGGTAAATGTTGAAGCTTGGTTACGAAATACGATTTTAGTTCCAAAATCTGATTCGTTTGTACGGAAGAAAGCAGCACAAGCATTCCAGGGTATTTAATATGAAAATACGTTTTACGCATAAATAAACAATTTTTTTCCAAATCAATACCATTACAAAATACATCTCTCAAATGGACCAAGCTCACTTTTTTCCTTAGTTCTTTATTTGGATCTATTTGAGAGTGAAAAAAAGATGAATTTGAAGTCAAAGTGAATTTCAATTGAGATTATTTGAATTAATGCTTTGTTTGAATATGATTTATTTGAAGAGTGACGTTGGTTGAATTAAAGTAGGGATAGTAAAAATTTAAACAAAGTTAGAGAAAGTTTATAAAATATTTTAACTAGTGTGAATAATATTTAATTTTTTTTAAATGTATAAAATAATAATATTAGTTATTTGCTTTTTTTTTGGTTAAAATAATTTAAAACTTTGGTCAAAAATAATTTAAAATGAATTATGATTAGTATGTTTGTGAGATTAATAATTTATACTTTTTTTAACAAATTTATAAGTTAAAATAATTTAATATGAAATATAATTAACAGGAAGGCGTGACTGAAGATTTATATTTTTTTAATAAAATCATGAAATTATGAATTTATCTTTATGATTAAAAGTCTATTTAGATAAAATATCATTAATTTATTAGTATGATTGAAACTGATGAAAATTATAAATTTAAGATTAAAAATAATTTTAAATAAAATATAATTAATTTATTGGTGTGTTTGATAAATTTTTATTTTAAAATTGATGAAAATGTGTAATTATAATTTCGTTGTGATAATTAAAAGTAATTTACTATAGAATTTGATTGATTAGAAGTGTTGTAAGCTTAAATTAAAAAGTTAAAATTTTCAAATTCATTGTTCATAGATGCAAATTTATTGAATTTTAATTTTAAAAGAATTAAAAAAACATAATACTTATGACATCATTGAGATTGATTTCCATGAGATATTAACATTTGTTACGATAAAAATAAGCACCTAATTTTCAGTTCATGATCCAGAACACCTAATTTTCAGTTCATGATCCAGAACAATCAACTTTAAGAAACAGTCATAATCAATTAAGTGTACATGTATAATTATTTAGAAAAATTTATAAGTTAACAACGTCTTTAAATTAAAACAAGTTTTACGTGCCCTACTACAAACGAGAAAAACAAGAATTTATAAAATGAGTTACAAACAACCCTAAGTCTATCACGCCAAGTTCTAGAGGTATATCAAGAAGATGTCTACTCGTTTGGATCCCATGACTTGTCATTCAATGATAGTAAAATGATTTTTTGTTTCAGGCTCAAGAATCTTTAAATCTCAAGAATCTTTAAATAAAGTAGAGGAGAAATCTAGCCCAGTTGACTTTTTATAAGACTTGAGTTAAGAATTTCTTTAGCCAAATTCTCACCTTCTTTTCTATGCATATTAACAAATCTAGATACTATTTACACCTTCAAATTTAAACGGCTGAAAATCCAAACAGAATGTAAAAAAATGATAAAAAAATTTATAAAAGTTTATGACAGAACCTATAATCATTATATCATATAAACTTTTCTATCAATCTTATTATTATTATTATTAATAGAATTATTATATTGTTATTATTATTAATATTATAATTATTATTTTTATAATTTATTATTATTATTTTTATTCTTATTATCATCATTATTATTATTATAATTATTGTTATTATTATTATTATTACTTTTCTTATTATTATTGATATTACTATTATTGTTCTTATAATAATAATGACAATAATAAATATTATTACTATATAATAACCAACATACCACCTTACAATCAGTTCTTATTCTAGTAGCAATACTTCATGAACAACTTTCAAGAAATTAAATCTAATTCACACACTATTCCCAAACTCAAGAATTCAATTGACTAAAGAAGTACATTCACACCAAATAACAAACTCAATTCACAAATATCTCATGTTTAAGAAGACTTGTGAACATCATTTAATTGCATTCATGACCATTTAATAGTTCCATCAAGGCTTCACCTACAACAGATAGTCAAAAGATTCTTGGCTTCACGCTTTGTATTGTGATTGACTACATAGACAATTAAGTAAAATCATCTCAATCTAATTGACTTTTTTGACTTTTCATCACACTTGAATGATGCACCTTTTAACCAAAAGCTGCACTTCCTTTCCTTTACTTATGAACATATCCAGATAATATTCACACATTCAAATTCATCGAGGTGAATAGTACTCAACCATATTGAAATAGAATGTAAAGGAAAAATGATAAGAAATAAAGGAAAATAAGAAAAATTATAAAAGTTTGTGAGTGATATGATAAGTACTATTGATATTTAAATTATTTAAATTGATAAACTTAAAAGATTAAGATATGTATTTGTGGTTAAAAGTAATTTAAAATGAAATTACAATAATAATTATCATTATTGTTCTAATACAATTAGCAATATGACAAAAACTATAACCATTACATTATATGCCATGATCATTATTATTATTATTATTATTATTATTATTATTATTATTATTATTGTTATTATTATAATAATAATAACTATTATTATTATTATTTTTATAATTTTATCATTATTCTTATCATTTGTAATTGATTTCCATGAGGTATTAAAATTTGTTACAATAAAAATAAGCACCCAAACTTCA
>Ga0209700_110098_pt1 | contig 10156 bp, 4 predicted proteins | sample SiratroredBW_FD_187528 | JGI IMG/M metagenome (GOLD analysis project Ga0209700, IMG submission 187528) | Root nodule microbial communities of legume samples collected from California, USA - Siratro red BW (SPAdes) (version 2) | ecosystem: Host-associated > Plants > Roots > Nodule | place: USA...
ATATATATATATATATATATATATATATATATATATATATATATTTTTTTTTATTTTTTTTTTTTTTTTTTTTTTTTTTTTTTTTTTTTTTTTTTTTGGTTTTTTTTTTTTTTTTTATAGTTTTTTTTTTTTTTTTTTCGTGAAGGATTTTTCTTTGTAAAGAAATGTATGGATGATTGAGTTTTCATAAAGATTTTATTCCTTTTCAACTTAAAAAATATTCACAAAAATATATTTGAATAAGAATAGAGGAATGTTTAAATTTTTGAATAATTTATTTGAATAAAATAATTCAAATTATTAAATTATAATTTATATTTAAGCAAAATATTTTAATTATCCCTAAATTATAACTTTTTGTTTTAATATTTAAAAATATTTGATAGTTCAAAAATATCGGCCAACACTTTTCTTTTCTTTGATTGATCAAATATACAACCATCAAAGTCTAAAAGAATAGTTTAATCGATATTAACACATTTTTTTCTTGATTAGATTAACTAATGCTAACCATAACTATTTTAGCTAAAATTCATGAAAATAAATTTTTCAATGTTATTAATAGAAGTTGTGTTTTGAACTTGATGGTCAATATTATTTTTTAACTTGCTTCTCATCAATTTTTGTTGAATTTTTTCTGTAGTCAATAATGATTAAAACAATCCTAATTAGAATTAGCCAAAACTTTCGTATTTTTATCTTTTAGAAAGAATTTAAAATCATAGAATTTTAAATAATCATTTTCCTTTCTAAAATTTCTAAAATTTTAATTTCCATTAATTTTTTTAATTTAATATTTTTATAAAATATTTATATTCTTTATAAAAATAAATCAGCTCTAAAGTTTTCCATCCAAACACATTATTATTCTATTTAATTTTAAACTGGTTAATTCAATAGCAATGAAACTTTGATCAAATCCACGTTAGATATATACACCTCCAATGAATTTGTAAATCTTTAAGGAATTTTTCAAGAACTTAAATAATAAATTTGCAAATAGTCACTTGATTCCGTAATAGTTAATTACCCTGTTTTTCCTTTATCAGTATTTGAAAATAAATTTCCGTAAAGACCGTATTTGAAAATAAATTTATCAGCAGTGAACATACTTTCTGCAGGAGAAGAACCTAGTTGTCCATGCAGATGGATAATGAGAAAATCCTATAGCTTTATTTATTCTTTTATTTTAGTCATAAACAACCTCAATGCTCTAAATAGTGAGACCAACAAGAAGCCACCTTGCAAGGCACAGAGCAAGGAATGAGACAAGTAAATAGAAAAGAAAATACTGAGATATCTTTTTGAGCTTTATTCAACATATTTATGATGAAACCAAAGAAATACTTAACCAAGTCTTAAGAAATACACTTCACGCGTCCAATTTCAATTTAAGTTATCGAACAATAATAAAAGTTCGTAATATAAACAAATTATTCAAACTTCAGAAATGTTTAAAAATAATTAGTCTTTTTTAATAAACCTTTTTTATCACCGGTATGTTTACCTCGGTCAAAATTGGGTACGTACAATCACGATGTTTCAACTAATCATTCTTTGAACTTCCATCCAAATTTTCACTAATCAAACTCTTGCCAAAATTTTCCCTTCTGAAACTTTCATTAAAATCTTCACTTTTCGAGCTTCTATTCAAATCTCCATTTCTTCAGAGCTACTTCATTCATAAATCTTTTACTTCTCACTTGATCACCTTCCCATGGTTAATGTTGAAACTTAATTTTACATTATCTCCAGTGATGACTTTGATTCCCAACATTTCACATACTTAAAATTTTTCATACTAACATTATGTACAAAGAGAGAGCCACAATGCTTGCGGGTAGTAAATTACCAAGACCGCGTATTGGGGAGCTGCTGACACTTAACTGTCCCCCATTGATGTATTCATCCTTGCTCGTAGTGACAGAAACATTTACAGACAAAGAACCTAGCACCAAATGAAAATTCAAGACACAATCAAGAATTATATATACTCTTCGCAGGAAAAGAGAGTTTCTCTGGTGAACTTACAGTCATAGTTAGCCCATCCAATACGTTGATGTGCCAAGTCATACACAACTATCTTATCTTTTAGGACAAGATCTGCCAAATAAGTTGAAAAAAAAATTAATTAATTTCAAATCATCATAGTAGATCACTTGTGTAGGTCTGATATATTTGATGCATTATTTACAGAAAAAAAGAACATGGTCAGGCAAATTTACGATTAGCATACTTATGATGCTTTCAAACACAAAATAAAATAATTTTTTTAGCATCACAGATTTATTTAGTATTTGAATGATGAAAATGAGACAATCTACCTTTTTGGGATCATATTTTATTTCATCAGAATGTTGCTGAACTAAGAAAATCATCTATCTACAATTACTTTTCAAGAAATTTTGTAAATGGGTTATGCAAGATTGTGCAGAGCAACAAGCCATAAGTTTTCAATAGTATGATGGCAGTAGCTGTTTACCACAGGTACAGAAAATGTAATTAAGACATTTGTTTTATTCTTCGTTTAAGAGCCCCATTTCATAATCATGATTCGTAATTTCTTTTATTTTCATTGCAGTCTGCAAACTTTAGTCTGTCAAGAAATGTCCAGCATCTAACCTCCTAAAATTGAGACTCCCTCCTGTACATTCTGGAAACCGATGCACCAAATGTCAGCACCATCCTGTTGTTTAAGCAAATGGCACCTCAGCAAATCAGCAACATACAATTTCAAATAATAAGTTCCTTTACTCGATTGTATGTCTTATTTAACACACATACTTACCTGGTAACCTATAAGGTACTGCTGTGGTTTTAAAATCATTGATGCTCCACCCTCAAAATTTAAACTGACAGAAGGAAAAATGTCACCTATACTGTAAAACAAACTCTAATGAGTTATTGGAAATCCTAAAAGGAAAACTTTTATGAGAAAAAAGTCGTTCAAAAGTCTTCACAATTATAGTATTCATAATGACCTGGTTGAGACCAGATAACACTTGTTTCCTTTGAAATTAATTTGCTGAGCAGATTGTGCCACAGCAGTAGTTATCTACACATTCATTTAGAATTCAACATCAATATATGTTAGAGGTAAGGTCAAAACTATTCCTTAAAAATGTAAGATAAGTAAACAAAAGGAAGAATTTATTTGCCTCCTTGAAAACCCCCTCTTAACAATAATACTAATATACTATAGAAAAAGGTGTGAACCTTAATAAGATGTTCAATTGGTGGGATATCATAAATCTATAACTGAAACATTAAAACTTGATACCAGCAAAATAAAACAAAGCTATAAGAATCCAAATGAACTCAGTGAGAAAATATGTCAGTCAGAATATTTAGAAAACATATAAAACAAAAGATATGCAAGCAATAGAGTAAGAAACTATCCTCACTATTTACAATTTCTCATCATGGACAAGGAAAAGGACAATATTGTGCCCAACAAGTACAATACTTCAAAGTTTTGCGCAAGTTACAAGAAACATACTGCACTGACAAGAGGATCATAAGCTTCTTGAACAAGATATGCCAATGTTGTACCACAGTCAACTATAGTTCCTCGGTCATTAGATGTTGCAAATACAGCTGGATTAATTGGGAGGAGTTGCCCATTGACAGAAATACTCTGAAGATTCAAGTTGTAATGAGGCCTGAGATTTGATCAACCAGTCAAATACACTGCAATATATCTCAGAGAACCGCAAATTATTTGACAGAAACAAAAGAAATTATTTGATAGAAATAAAACCAGCATAACAAGTATTTTAATAACATTCTTTGAGAGCAATATTACCTAAACTCAAAAGAACTTATATCTATTATAATTTAGGATCTTCCCTCAACCAATTTTCTCTCCTTAATGTCCCTCCCCAAACTACTTACCTTTCAGATCATACAATATTATTATCATTATAAAAATATATAACTTTTTTATATTTTAGTATAATTATATGCATTTATAACATAAAAGTAAACAATATACAATTTATGAAATAAAAAGGTTTGAAAAAGATAAAAAAAATATCTTATTATTATCTATTTGTATTCCAACTGGAGATTCATCTCAAACATTTTCTCACCTATTTTTTTCTACCTATTTGAATATTTTTTTTCTTCCCTATTTTTCCCGTCAGTTTGAATATCTTTTTTTTTGCTGCTCAATTATATTTAAAACTAGTTTCATTAAATTAAAACAATACATTTTGAAAAAATATTTTAAAATGGTTCACCACCCCAGGTTGATTCAAACATTCTCACCAAGAGCGTGGCATGTGACAACTCTGTGCTTGTGCAAGTGAAAATGCATAAGAAACTAAAAGGATTTTGATAGGAGAGCATGTGATGTATCCATAGATCTCTTCAAGACAATATTATCTTCAGAAATCGAAAGGATGTTTCTTCCCCATGAGAGGCATGAACCAAATGTGTTAAAATCTTCAAGGATCACTAATATTGTAATAATAATACTAGCCTAAATCCAGCTAAGGCTAAATACAATAAAATAAAATTAACGCATCAGAAATTAACAGTTTAAGTTAAAAAATGACAAAATTTCAACCCACCAAAAAATGGCATATTGCACCAAACAAAGATCATAAGCTTTGTGTAAGCTAAGAGATTTTTCCATTCATGTCACCCATACTAGTAAATTTTCAAGATTACTATACAAGTAGTGTTTGACAATTGACAATAATGTAAATACCTATATCAATTTCTTTCAGAAATGCCTTGAAATATTCCTTTTACAACAATCTTATAAGTATTGGGGTAAATTATCAACTAACCAGGGAACGAAAATGAGAAAAGAAGTGAAGAGAACATACTGTGATGGAACAAGTGGACTATAAACAATATTTGACTCCTTTATCTCGCCAAGAACTAGAATGCCTCCTCCAACACCATCTCCTTTTAAGCAATGAGAGAAGACTTTGGGTGTTATTCCTCGTGATGACAACTGCGATACAACAGATAGCGCACCAGGGCCAAACCCAAAAATTCCATCAACCGCTTTATCTGACTTAGTCAGATCTCCAGACTGATAGATACTACACCTGTTTCCAATACAATCAACCAAAACAGTCTCATTTAAAACAAAAATGGGAAAATTCATATCAACTATTAGCATAAACAGGCGACTATATGGAAAATCAACCAGAAGAGAAGCCATAGACAAAAGAATGAACAACATCAACATAAGCAAGGCCTGTTCATTAACCTTTTCTCAGTTTTTTATTAATAAATCAACCTATTGACAAATCTTACATTGCCAATTTAACCTCCACTTTCCCATCTCCTCTATTTTTCATTCTTACAAAGCATATCCCACATACATTTACCTCCGCAAAATCAGTATCATCCAACCCTCCCCATTCAGTTCTACATCTACTCTTCATATATTCCCAATCTCATATTAAGTGTACACACCTTTATTCACAATAATAAACAAGCATAATGACTCACCCAAAAACAATGGTAGCCGAAGAGTTAACCGGTGGAACTGGAGGCTGTCCCACGATCAAGTCAAAATACAATGCATCCGAAACATAATAACCTGAAGTCCCACTCCCATCTCCATACTTAAAGGCGTAGCTGCATTGATTTGCCCTCGTGGAGCACTCAGCAGAAGCACCTTGAACGCCAGTAGTGCATATCGGGTCCGAGCAGGGAACCAACGCCGCGGTGGACGACCCAACCGTGTCAAAGAAATTAAGCTCAATCTGCACACCACAAAACACAACCAACAAAATCCTCAACACATTAATCTCCAAATCAAAAACCTTATTAGTTCCATCAAAGCACCATAAAGTAAGTATGCATGATAACAAGAAGCTCAACACATTAAGCACCGAAATCAAAATCCTCACCCCTAGTTCACTATACTGAGGACAATTACTGCAAGTATTGCAATTCACCCACAATATATCACTCCCCGTATCAATCTGCACGTTAAATTCTTTAGGAGGTGTTCCCATCCTCACTTTGGTATAATACAACCTGAACAAAAACAAACAAAAATCACCAACCACTATATTCAATAATATCACTCTCAACAAAAGTAAACAAATAAATAAAACTTAGCACTAAAGTATATAAATGTATCTTCCTTTTCCACTAGCAATAAACGCATTTCAGGAAAAGAAACTTCAATGTATTACCCGTACCCAACGGTGTCTGGATTGGAGTTTCCCTGGACTGTTAAGTCGACTATGCCGCTCAACATTCGGGCGTGGCGGGCTCTGTCGCGAGCCCTCAGCGCCGCCACCTCCGCGCGGTGGCTGAGAGGAATGCTCCGCTCCAGAGACAGGAAAGCACCGTGTACCGCCGACACTAGCACGGCAATCACCGCCAAAAGCGTGGGAATGCAACACCGCATTATTGTTATATTTTTAAATTGCGTGTGGTTTGGGTTTTGTTTTGTCTAATAATGGGAATGGCGATGGACTCGGTGCATTGAAAGTTGAACTGTAGAGAATAGAGAAAATTTGAAAAGAGTGTCTCACAGATTTCTCTTTTCTGATTATGGAAAATCAGCTTATTAACTTAACTCACAATGCAACACTCTGTGACTTCCTTTTGCTAATGCCTTTAAATACATAATAATTACACACCCTATCTAAATTTGTTAAATTCATTTATCCAAATTTAATTATACTTTTATTTTTAACTTATTATCAATTTTCTGTAAATTTGGTTTACTGTACTAGTTTTCACTAAAACCACTGAATAATTATATATTTTTAAAATAACATTTTAATTATATATATACGTTATTTAATGTTTTTATATAATGTGACCGTCGGAATCTAATCATTACTTTAATTTTTTATTATATTTTTTATTTATTATATTTAAATTTAAAATTTAAAAGAATTGAGTTACCATTTAAACGAATAACTTCTAGAAAAAAAACATAAAATATATAACTACGACGATGATTTATGAAAAAAGTTTTAGTACCACTGGCAAATTACCAATAATAATAGGAAAACTAAGAGGGGAATAAAGCTAAATTTAAACTAGTGGGAAGTACGTACACTGACACAATGCTTTAGCCTGTCAAACCTTTTCAAATGAAAGTGAATGAAGATTCCATACAATAATTAAAGTTTTTTGTTTCTAAGTAGCATTTAAATAAAGTATAATTCATATAAATGAAATTTCTAACTTTATTTAATTTGCGAGCCCCCATTTGTCTGTAGGGTATACTCATAGGAAGAAAAATAATTTAGGAGTTATTATTATTATTATTTTATTTTACAGTCACTTTCTTTTTTTTTTTTTTCATGAAACTTCACTATTCTTCCGTTTTATTTATTGTATATGATAACGTATAGGTGTTATAGAGTTAGAAAACTAAGGGGGTAAATCAGAAAAAAGATAGAAAGATATTGGTGAGAGTGCTACATCTATATGAAAAGGACCCTTTAACGCTTGGTTGTTGTTTTTTCCTTATTGTATAGTTTCTTGTATGTACCAAAAACATGATATATATGGATCAAATATCTTATCATATGGTGGATCATAGGGAGAATATAACAGTGTACTTGTCACCCTACTTATATATATAGTTTATGTTTTGAGAAGAGATTAGGGGATCTTATTACACGAACTTCGATTGAAACTTGCAACAACGTTGAGTGAGCATAGCAATATCGAAGAAGATGAAAGAGACATGTGGGAACAGATACAGTGATTTGCTTCAATGATAGGAAGTTGAAAGAGACAAGAAATCAAGAGACAATAATTTGAGTGAATTCATTTAACATGTGCAGTGTTATTTCCCATCACAGATAGGATTAGCAAGCACACATCAAAAAAAGTGGTGATTTGTTTGAGTTTTTTTATCCATTTTTAGTGCATGTGAAGGAAGAATTGTGTATTTATTATTACAATACACTCTCTATATAATATATATATATATATATATATATATATATATATATATATATATAATTATATATATAAATATTTTTTTTTTTTTTTTTTTTTTTTTTATGGAAGTCATGGTGTCAATTTTAAGGAATGGGAGTGATGTTATTAGACACGATTTTTTTTTTCTATAAAGCCTGGAATGAACTGATGACTTCCTCCTTTTATATTTTAACTTTTTTTATTTTAAAAATTATCTGTTTAAAAGATTCCAGTTTTTAGAAAGAAAATAATAAAAGTCGTACTTCAATATTTCCTTAAAATCGTTTTTTTTTTCAGAAAATATATACAAAAACAAAAGATGTTATAATTCACAACTTTAGACTATATCTTCTTGGTTAAAGTGAAATTTAGATGAGATCAAATTTTCATTTTGTTGCTTGCTGAATATCAATAGTTAATAATAAATAGTAACAGTGGAAAAAGATTTATTTTTACAATAAAAATAGGAATGATATATATTAATCAAATAGAAGAGTTTGAGTGAAGATGAAGGTTAGTTAATCTCTTTTAGCTCCAAACGAATTTAATGTATAATGAAACAATATTTATGTGTAATCTTCAAAATGAATTAGTTAAGAGATAACAATAAATAAAAAAACACAACAAAATTAAAAATGATATTAAAAAGATTAAAAAGTATATTTCTTAGATTAATTAATCATTAAATCATTTATCAGTTCACACACACACGCAATATATATATATATATATATATATATATATATATATATATATATATATATATATATATATATATTAATCAAAACAAAAGTGAATCAATTCTTAAATTAATCAACAATCGTCAATTAATTTATTAAGTTTCTTACCAACATCTAAGTATACACGTATGAGAATTTTAGTTTTTTATTTTTTGAATTAATTATTAAAATTAAAATAAATTAAACAAAAATTCTAATTAAAGAATAAAATTGAAATAAAATAAACAACCCAAAAAAAGTAGTCTTTTAAAGAGAGGTAAAACGAATAAACTTATAAAAAAGAAAATAAAAAATGGTATAATTAGATTAACATGTCTTCTAATATAGAGTGTCTAGTGTAAAATGATGTCTTCCTCCTTATAGTTTCTATTCATTTATAAGATTCTTTCAAATTTAATTTCAAATATTGTTTTCAATATTTCTTTTTATCGTATATAAATGTTTCTGGGTATAAGAGAACTGGAGATATTTTCCTTTTCTGTTAATTTTCTACTAAAGGTCGGTGCAAAATCGTCTAAGGTCAAGCTCTTCAACTAAAGATTTGGAGAGGTCCCGTCCTTATAAAAATTCACAAGTTAAAAAATCAAGGATGAAATTATTCTTTTTCTCTTTTATAAATTAAATTTCAAAACCAAAATAGGATAATATACTTTGCGGCAAAAATTTGTTTTCATACAATATTTTTACATCTTTTACCAAAATTTTGTTTGCTTATTTACAATTAATTCGTAATAAAATGGTTTATTTATTAATTCGTTTTGAAATTTCGTAATACATAAAACAATATAAAATATTTGTTTTTTAATTGTACTATACTTGCTTTGTGTGTCATTTCATGTTCCCCAACGATATCTTACAATATCTTACAATTTGTTCTCATTGAGACACGTCAGTTTCTACAATCATGAATGCTTTTGGGTGGTGGATTTCTAGACATAGGAGATTTTTCACTAGATTCTCAATATTGGTGCGTTCTTCAGTGCATGGGTTAGGATTTTTTTTAATGACTTGAAGAGAGATTTAACCATAATTATAATATTTGAAATATAATCTGATATGTCATTTAAACATCTCGAAAATCTTTGTAATTATTTTTTATATTTTATTTCATTTTGATAGCAATTTTGTCTAAATTATTTTAATATTCTCTTAAGATAATCAACAATAAAAAATCATTCTTGTCTGCATAACAATTTTTAATTCTATCTTAATTTATTGTTATTATTAACATTTATTACTTCTAAATAAGGTTTAAACACTAATTAATTAAATTTATTATATTTAGATGTGTTGAGAGTTGTAAAACAACAGTTATAGTCGACCCAATCTGTTTTTAATCCTGTAAGTCAAGTTTTAAAAAATTTGACAACCCAACACCAATATTTTAAAACAAGATATAATTTTTAATCTATAATTACCTTATAGGCCATGTTTTACTTAATTGAAAAAAAAAAAAAAAAATATATATATATTTATAAATATATATATATATA
>Ga0209700_110103_pt1 | contig 10148 bp, 3 predicted proteins | sample SiratroredBW_FD_187528 | JGI IMG/M metagenome (GOLD analysis project Ga0209700, IMG submission 187528) | Root nodule microbial communities of legume samples collected from California, USA - Siratro red BW (SPAdes) (version 2) | ecosystem: Host-associated > Plants > Roots > Nodule | place: USA...
TTTACTGGTGTAAATTAGGTTTTTTTTTTTTTTTGACATATAATGGAGTTATTTATTCTCAAAATACCTAGTGTTATTTTTTGTAGACAGTAAATTATGACTTTTTGTAATGTTGAGTGGGAAAATTTTCATTTGATTTTGACTATAATTATTTTTGGATAGTGATTTTTGGGTTAAAAAAAAATATATTATAAAAGCATTGATTAAGTACTTTTTATTAGATGACTTATAAGTGAAATAAGTTAATAGTGAATTTGTCATAATTCTTTTACTTTGATGCCAGTAGCTAATGGAATCTAACAGACATGTTATTTTTGGGGCAAACCAAGGTTAGAAATGGAAAGTTGAAAGATGGGTTATCAAGAATAGTGGATGTGGAACCATGTCCACTCCTCAGACAGGACAAGGAAATGGCAACCATGTCCCTCACATTTGCAGTTGCAGCACCCTCTCTTTCCCTTCCTTCAACTCCTTCTCTCACCAAACTCCATAACCATGTCCTTCACGTCAAGCCCCTCCACTGCACTCCCATTCACCAAAATGTACCTTCTTCTTTTCTTCTCTATTATTCAATTTATTCAACTCAAACACTTCATCCACCTCATATGTTTATTGTTGATCAAGGTTGATGCAGATGCAGGTATCATGTGTGAGCCTTGCAATGGAAGAGGGTGGTTAGTTTGTGACTTTTGTAAAGGCCAAAAGACTAACATCAAAGCCGAAAACAAACGTATCTATCGACGATGTCCCTCTTGCAAAGCCGTGAGTCATACACTTTTCTGCAATACAATTCACCTTTCATTATAGATACTAATACTCTATATTATCTTTTGTTTTTATGAAAAAAACTTCAGGTTGGGTATGTCTTGTGTTCTAACTGCAAGGTCTTCAAATGCGTCACTTTTCCTAATTTCAATGATTCTCAGAACTGAATTGACCAACAACTTTCTTTTTTACAATTTCATGCCATAATGATACCCCTAGTCAGCAACAAGGATCCATTCTCTTGTTCATTTGCATTCTTCATACTGCTCTTGTAGATCTCCTAAGTGTACAATTTTACATTTTTCAGAGAAATCAGTTTTATTTACTGGTCAGAAAGTTTAAGAAAGAGATGATACAGTGTTTCACTGTCATCTCTTTTTTGTATCTTATGGATTACTGTGAGTGATGTGATTCAAAGAACTGTAAATCTTGAAGCTTGATAACGTTATGCATTCTTGATGCACATTGCAAATTTAGATTTTTATATTGTAAGTAGGGGCCAGGAGTAGTTGTGTTACAGAGTTACCCTATTCATTTTTAAGCATGATATAATCAATTAAGAGATACTGCATTGTTAGAGGCTAATGATTTGGAAAAAATGGAAGTAATTAGAGTTTTTCTTTTGATAATATTTGCTCTCTCATTCACGTTGTTGTTGTTGTGTCCTGTTTTTGTCTAATAACTATGAGTGACCAACACCATTGCATTTGTCTTGCCTGTTCTCACTTATTCACACTTGCTTTTCACATCTACGTGTACAATTTTTGCTACTCTGAGAGGAATCAATTCCATTATAGTTCTCAAAAAGTTTAAGAGATTAAGTGACGAAAACTGTTTCCCTGTCATCTTTTTTGTATGATTCAATGTTTTACTGTCATCCTTTTTGTGTTTCTTATTATGGAGATACTGCAACTGATGCTTGATGCTATTAAAAAAAGTTGTAATCTTACAGCTTTTCATGCATCTCGATGCATATTGTAGTGTTCAATTTAACTTCAGCTTCTATTTTTGTTTTTTTTTTCTTAATTTAAGTTTTGTATTACAAGTGGAGGCCAGGAATAATTGTTATAAAGTCACCCCATTTATTTTTTAAGAAAGGTAACTGTTTTGAAAACTTATTAATTATACATAAGATCCTGCACTGTTAGAAACTAACCCCAGCCTCTGTTATGATGATTGTCTTTCATTCTTTTTAATGCAGCTAAGTCAGTCATATGATAAATGATTAACATCAAAGGGAGGGCGGAAAATGTCATGTCTGAATACATAAAATAATTTATATTTAGCAAATTATGTTTTCAAAATTTAATTCAATGTTTGCAAGAAAACAATGTAACTTCTTCTACATGTGGTGTTTGATGAAAATTCTCAGCACTTTGCAGTTTTCTAACAGGCAAACTTCTAGTATGTGGCTAATATTCTTTCCACAGTTTCACAAATTTAGAAAAAAGATACTAATCATAATTGAAAAGTTGAGAGAAATTTTTCAAGGAGTATACTTTCTCTTGTTTAATTGACTCGTTTTCGATACCATTATTCAGTAACAAGTGGAAACCAAATTTGAAACGAAGTGCAGTTTTAGCAAATGATGGAAAGCCATAACTTTTATTTATATCAAAGTTAATTAATGTTGCACGAACAACGTCCGCTGATTGATTTTACTTTTTGCAGCTGATTTGTCCTTTTAAGTTCAATCCTTTTTATTTTATAATTGTTATGACTTCTAATTGCTATCTGAGCTTTACGTTACTGCACAAATCTTTCAACCTTTCCATTCTCCCTCCTTATTCTTCAGCATCTGAACATATTTTTCAGGTTTATATATGTTGCATTTTGACAGTGAAATAATTTCACTGCTTTAAGCTACGTTTAGTTTCGTTCCATTCACATTTAGTTGCAAAATACGTTTAACAGTCTAAAGTTCTAATTGTATACGTTTGTTTATTCTTTCTAACTTTTTTTTTCATCATCTATATTATACATTATGAAGCAAAAAGATGTATCTGGGGTTGATGGAAACTGTTTGTATGCATAGAAATGTTCAAAATCTGATGATTCTTTGAAGTATGGGAAAAATCTGTAAGCAGGAAAAGCAAATAGTATACTATTTTAATTCACCATCACAACATTTTCAAAAGAAACCGAATAAATTGCATGTTAGGGAAAACCTAATCAAGTTTAAGCTATCAGTCAATATCTACATAACTCGTAATCGACATTTTCAGTCAACAGAAGATAATAGTTATACTAGATTTGGTTAAGATTACGCCAGTCTAGATCCGTATAATTTATCATTTTATATTTGTTTGTAGTGAAATTCACCTAAATTTTAATAAATGTGAGAGGTTCAGATTCCAAACCGGTGAAAATCACATATATTTCAATCACTAAATGGAAGAATTGAAATGAAGTGCCAGAGATAGTACTATCAGCACTTTTCTCTGAGTACATGTTCTCTTCCGTTAATTGGATAACGAAACAACTTGCATTTTGAAACATTTTATCATAACAAGGTGAGTGAACAAGGATAAAAGTGGCTCGTATATGAATCTCTCAAGTTGCAAATACTCAGACATATTCTAATGATCATGACAGTTACACATGACACCATGTACCGATATCACATTCTTGACTTTGGATCTAAAAATACCTACCTTGACTTTTCTACTATCGTACCTTGTTTGAATGGAATCCATTAGATTTAAGGGCCAATATGTTTGATTTTCATGCTGTAAAACTACAATTATGAACCTCTAAATGATCAGAAATTTCATATTTTCTTACCACCTCCACATCCTCTCTTATAACAGTTTTCAGAGAAAGCAATAAATAAAAGTTAAACACATAAACATAAAAAAAAAAAAAAAAAACATTTGATGCTATTTTTTCTTTAGTATTATTAAGGGAATGTTACAGGTAGATTTAAAACTATTCTTAACAACATATGTTTTGCTGTTAGATTGATGAAGGCAGCACATATATCAACATGCCACTAATTATTTGGCCATGTGCTACATTATAGTATTTAGCACAAGTCTTCACGATCTTAATACAAGATTCCATATGCAGAAGAAGCTTGTAAGTTAAGTCTAGTCTTGTGATATACCACAGATAACGGGGTTAATTTCTCATTGTAGTGAATATTACACTAAATGTAGAAATTCCATTGTCATAACTGGTCTTAAACTCCATTATGATACAGGGAATAAATATGCAATATCTGTAACATCTGTACAAAGGGTGGTTGTTGGTGAATGCAGAACAATTTTTTGAATTATGCAGTTTCTAATACTCTATCATTTATATATTCTTTTTCTGATTAAAAAAAACTAAATGTAGAACATCAAAGTTAAACTAAGCATGCCATTTCTAAATTCTAAATGAGCAATAATTTAGTATTATTGAGAGTAAATGAACAATTGAAACATGTGTTGGTGCATGGGATACAGTGGCATTACAACTTGTAATCTCAATGATTTTACCAAAGGCACATGGGAGGGGAATTCAAGTCAACATGGCTTCTAAGATGGGAAAGTTCCGTAGATTATCCGTATGTTAATTTCCACTTCGGTTATCACGTGGAGATCTCACATATGGGCCTACTCTCAGATATCAAAGATTTTACTTCAAAAAGATAATACTTATATTCTAAAGTATCATTTGTATACACATATTTAAGGTATTGGTTTGACACTCCATGTTTACACACATTATGAAAACCATTTTTAAATGAATAATTATGGATTGGCTTATTAATTATACATTTTATGTTGTGGGAAACGATTTATTGAAAGCTTTCATATTTGACTTCCATTATCTTAAAACTTATCAAACTATGTAGTCCCTTAGCAAGAGAATTAGATCAGAAACTATTCATAATAATTGGGTACTCTTAGTATTTTCTATTAACAAATTGAAAAAATTAAACTTAAATTTACTTTCTGATACGATATCTTATCTAAACCTGAGTCTTCCTGAATAAAAATAATTAACTATACATTCAACATTAGGTGAAACATTTTGAATTAATTCTTTCCAATTAAATAATAGTTCTTGATTGGCTAATTGTATCCTTCGTAAACTGAAGGTATTAACTGGAAGGTGTTTTAAATGAACCTTCCGATTTATACTGATGTTTGAGCGTGCGTGATCACAAGTTTTCTAATTCCTAACAGGTGTAGAAATATATAAGGCCCAAGTTTTATCATATTATATTATTTATAAAAGAAGAAAACAAAAAGTTAAAGTAAATTTATGAATTGAAATATAAAATAACAAAACTTTCTATTCCAGAATACAAAATTAGTAAGTAGTACTCGGATTTGTCATCTATATGGAAGCTTTTGTCTTATCATCATCTCCAAAATTGCTTAAAATACAATATTTGGACAATGAAAGTTGTGTTCTTTGCTTAAAGGGTTATCTCACATGTAACTGATGAACTCACTCTTACCCTCATACATGGATTGGCTTCCACAAAGAGCAAAAGAAGAAGGAAACAAAAAAATGTATAAAATTGTTAAAATCCTAAACTATCTGCACATTGGACTCTGAGGTTGATGAGAATAAGCAAGGTGGTTGGAGGAACAGTATCCCATCATTTTCTCAATGCTAAATCTGCATTTCTGAGTGAAAAACTTGTCCTTTCTCTCCACTATCTTCAAGATACTCTCGAACACGGGCACTTCACAGGGAATTCTGAGAACCCCAGTTTGCTCAAACCCAAACTCTTCCTCAGCTTCTCTGAGCAACATGTGAAAGGCTTGGTGACCCAAATACTCGGTTGGTATAACGAACCTGCTAAGGTCCACGCCAACACAAACAGCAACGTAGCCCTTGGGAACCACACTGCTCGATCCTCCTCCCTCACGTTCAGACAGAGAAAGTGTTCTTTTCAGAAACTTGATGCTTCTGCTGGTGTTGGTGTTACTGTTGTTGTTGTTACTTCCTCTTGTTTTTGAAGAATTTGCCACCCTTCTCCATTTCTTAAGAATCTGTTGAAGCCTCACTATGTCTCTGATCTTGTTAGGTTTCTTAGGAGGATCCATGGACATGTTGAAACCCTAGTCACGGGTTTTGGGTTATTATTTCAGTTGGCTATAATCATGAGAAGGGTTAGGGCTACAACATGGGACAACAGAATTGAACCTGGTTTTCTCTTTGGTTGAGTGTGGCTCATAATATGGCTCCAATTTATAGAAGACTGCTGCTTTCATAACCCTAAATATAAAAAGGTTAAATTCTGGCAACAAGGAATATTATATTGATAATGAGTGTTTGGCTTTTCTATGTCACATGCATGCATGAGAAAACCAACAAAAAGTTTTTGTCCAGGTTAGGATGAGTTAAACGTCAAGTTGCGTTTCCCATGCTTCACATGTGAGTGATTAGTGCAAGTCAGAGCTTTCCTTCTACCTCACCATTCTTTGTTTTCAAAGCTAAATCCACCATGCTTTTCATTAATTTAAACCAGCCATGACTAGGTCTCAGAGATTTACTATAATATTAGTTACCAATTATTAAAGGTAGTTGATTTCTGATATGGTTTCCTAGGCAAACTGATATGTAAACAGTCAAAGGTTGCCTCGTACAACGCAATAGTACATGTGTACCTACTGTTCAAGATCTTGCAGAGAAACTATGAAATGCTTATTCCAATTATTGTTATTATTAGCATGTGTTTTAGTATCTCTTCAATATTTAGTTTAAGATTTTTATGGATTTTTTTCACTTCAACGGAATAGGGTTAACTTTTTACTACCATGTTTATTTCAAAATATTTTTTATTTCCTGTGTTGTCAAATTTGAAAATGCATTTGTTTCTTTCTTTGATGTCTGTCTTATCTGCTGCGCATGCTCGCTTTGAACATGCAACCAAAACCTGAAACAAGTTCTTCACCTTTTTCTTTTTTCTTTTGTTTTTATTAAGAGTGATTTTGAGATGGGCTAACGTCAATTGATTAGATAAGACCAAATTGGAAGTCAATGCAAAAGGTAATATACTACTTATATTTTTATTTGATTTTTAAAAAATTAAAACTATTTATTTCCAGGCAAAAAAATTATGTGTTATAATATTCTAAAAATGAGTACTTGAGTTATTTATTTACAATCTCTTTTGGTACTTGCTAAATTATGTTATGAGCATTATCTCAATTTTTTATTTTATTTTCTTCATCATTAAATATTTGTTATTTTCTTGTCAGCATCTCTAAATATTAGTGATAGTATACTACTACAAGTTGGGATTTTCTTGTTAATTATTTCAGCCGAAATTTCGTTCAACTTTCAACAGAAAAGTCTCCAGAAGATATACGGAAAAGTCTCTAGAAAAATCTATTTATGATAGGAATTTCTTTATTGGGGATTAAAATTAGAGAAGTCTCTGGAAAAATTATATTTTAAATACATTTTTAACAAATTTAAATTTAGAGGAAAAAATGTTTTTGGCATATAATTTTCTTACAGTTATTTTTTTCTGTTATAATTGAAGATTATAAGAAGATAATATAATGTTTTAAAAAAATCGAAGTGCCCATGATATACGGCATTATTAAAAGACATAGACGAAAGCTGAGTCAGTTTTTCTGAATTTAATTCTAGGGCCATGTTCAACTTTGGTTAATTTCATCATATTACAGGTTCAATGCACTAGGAAATAGCTGGTGGTGAAATAGAGGAAAAAGAAAGGTAACTACTCTTTGTTTTTTAGAAGAAAGAGTAAAATAATAAAAAAACCATCTCTGTCTAGAACCACGAAGACTGAAAGTTATAGCTAGGTTTCTTGCTGATTTTATAGATTCCTTGTACGTGGCTATAACAACGAAATTACCATTTAACTATGTTCAATAATGGCCAGTAAATATTAATAAACTTCAAAGGAGAAAAAGTTAGGGGTGAAAGAATTTGGAACAAGCTTACTTAAAATAATAAGAAAATTATAATTATAATTAAAAACTTTAAATTAAATTCAATTTGAAAAACAAAATACTTTTACTTATATAAAAATTAAACAAAAATATATATATATATCACTATCCCTAATGGAAAACTTTGCCCTGTAACAGACACTTAATTTGACTGCTTTTAACCTTTGGAATTAAAACAGGAGAAAACCATTTGTAAAAGAGAACAAGCTTGCTTACGTGACGTGCTTGAACAGTTACATAAATGGAGGTGAACAATTTGTATTTCTGAACAAAATTGATAAAATATTATTATGCTGCTGGAAAAATCTAAAGGCCATTTGACTTTAAATTGTCATTGGACAGTTATCTGCAACCTTGATCCGCATTCTGTTGCGCCATTTGAGATAACCTAAGAATACGTTGCATTTGCATGGTGATGTTGAAGAGAAGATCAAATACGTATCACTGAATCACCTGGGAACAATATCTAGTGTGATACTAATTATACTTTAGTTCTTAACACTAAAAGTATTATTAATCTGAATGAAGAATATATATATATGATTTACATGTTATACATTGTTTGGGAAAATACATTGTAGGTTCATCAATGAAATAGTAGTCATGAAAATTACATCAATCCCGAGATTATTCCATAATTCAGAAACATATACTAAAATAATTAACGAGTTAACTAACCTCTGTAACATCACGTGAGGGTTTATTTGACAATTAAGTTTTACTAGAAGGACCTCCATGCACGTGGATGCTCATTAAGACAAAAAGCTCATTCTGGCATGCACCCATGTTGACATTATTCACCACCAAAAATAACTATTTTAGTTACTCTTACTTAAACGTTATCTTTTAAATCATTTTGACTGACGAAATGTGAAAGAGATTCTTTTGACATTAATGTAGTTTTGAATTCTCACAGTTTCATTAAGCATTTTGATTATTCATTCTACAATTACTTTCATCCTTCATTGATTATCAGCTTTATTGACTGATACTTATCACTTATCCAGTCTGCCAAATTTGTTGACTGAAAACAAATTTCAATAAGTGTTAGGCCCAATTAAGCTAATTTCAATATATTTTTAGTGCTTTCAAAATTAATCAGAAAACAAACAAATAAATATTTTTTTGTTCGAACTTTTTTTCCACCATTTTTTTAGCAGGAGGATACATATGCTTCATTGTGGAAGTTCTGATACAGAGTAAAAGTGTTTCGTGGTGGGCGACAACAATATTGGTAAGGGATGTATTATTTTTACTGTTGAGAAGAGTTAAAAAAGTTTAATATTTTAACCTTTTTACTTTATTTCCTGGAAAGTATATTATACTGGAGCGACGTTTTATTTACCATAAAGCTAACTTAAAATAGTCAGTTATGGTAAACTATGACTATTGAGGTAACTTGTCCAAAACTTATAAAAATTAAAAACCTGTTGAATTTATTAAAATTTAAATCTTAGCCATAGTTATGTATCAAAGTGGATGAATTTTCATTTTCATATTATATGACAATGTACTGTTTAAAAACTATGTTAGGATTTAGAAATATGCTTTTCTAGATGCTTTGCATTTATGTCAGGTTTATCTACCTCACCAAAACTCTGAAACACATTTTCCCAACCTCTAATATATCTTAAAAAAAAAACAATTTAACTATTAACAAAATAATCAACTTCTTCTTGTTTGGAAAATCCAAAGAAAACATATGATAGATCAAACAAAAATGGGACAAGAGTTGGACTTACATCAAAAAATTTCACTATTTTTAAACTAAAAATCTTACGACATTATGTTTGTGCGTCTTATTTATTAACTTTATCATTTGTACTCAATGTGAGACTAGATTCACACTTTGATACCTAAAATCTCCCTCTCAAGTCACTGACCATCACTTGTAAAAAATTGAGGAAAAAACATCAGGGAGATCAAACAAAAATGAGACAAGAGTCAGACCCGCATAAGGAAATGACATTACCCTCAACTCAAAAATCTTAAGACATTAAGATTGTGAATTTTTTTTCTAAGTTGCTCAACTTTCGTATTTCTATTTAATGAGATATTTGATTCATACTTAGATATATTGATCTTAGATATTATTTATAATATCATTTAAACTTTATTCTAAGTTGTACAATAATGTTTTATTTATAACATCAATTAAGTTATATATAGATATATTTTCTTATCATTATCATGTACTAAAGTTAGGTAAATAAGATTTATTATGTTGATTCAACACTTAACAAAAATTTAAAAACTATATAAAAAATATGAAAATATGAATTTTTTATATTAATTATGAAATACCTGACTTAGTAAAAAATTTATTATGTCAATTCTTATTACATGATAAGTAAGTAGAAAATATTGAAGCTGAAGTTAGTGTTTAGTAGTAATTCTAAATGATGTTATGCAAATGATAGTTTTTTTTTTTTTTTTTTATTATCTTTTTTTTTT
>Ga0209700_110104_pt1 | contig 10147 bp, 10 predicted proteins | sample SiratroredBW_FD_187528 | JGI IMG/M metagenome (GOLD analysis project Ga0209700, IMG submission 187528) | Root nodule microbial communities of legume samples collected from California, USA - Siratro red BW (SPAdes) (version 2) | ecosystem: Host-associated > Plants > Roots > Nodule | place: USA...
TGGTGAATGTGGTGCCGGTGACCAAAGAAGATGATGCAGTTCACAACTACCAGGTTCCTGAGGATGATTGCTTTGCTCACTTGGAAGTTCAATTCAGGTTCTTCGGATTGTCCCCTAAGGTGGATGGTGTGCTTGGGAGGACATACAGGGAAGATTTTGAGAACCCTGCAAAGGTTGGTGTGGCAATGCCTGTTGTTGGAGGAGAGGACAAATACAGGACTACCTCCTTGCTTTCTCCAAACTGTGCTTCTTGTGTCTTCTCTCCGCCTGCTTCCCATCACATTGAGGCCACTGAAGTGAGTGCAGAGTTAATGGGAACCCTTGATTGCTCCAAGTTTTCTTAGCTTGGGGATCGTTTGCAAGAAATGAAAAACCCCATTGATTATAGTGTTCTCAATACCTTAATATGCCTAGTCGAGGTGAAAGTCTCAAACCTTCTAAAATTAATGTCTGAAAAGTTGTTAAATCTTTGTTGTATTTCAATGTTGTGCAAGTCTTGTATTAACGTGTATTTAATATTTGAATAAAATTTTAAAGGAAAAAACAATTGAAGAATTGGTCGATTCTGAAAACAAATCCGTTTGTACATTCACACTTTTCGAGGATGTCCATTGCAGAACCTAAAAATCAAAGTAGGATGATACATAAAATTTAACCTTTTTTTGGTGATGTTACACAGTCGTTTCATCCTACATTATCAGTTAAATTCTATATGGTGCCGTCCCAGAATTGGGGATCACCATGGTTGACAAAGTACTGAGTGAATGAAACACCTAATGATAATGTTGAGAAACTAAGATTAAATACTAGGTAATCCTTAGGTGATGCATGTGTTTGCCATAGGGTCGCGTAGTAGAAGATGAGGTTGGTATTTGTAGAGACCTTTCATTTGTTTTTTAAGGCTTTCTAAATCATGAGAATAACTTATTAGATGAGAAATAAAATCCAATAAAATAAAAAAAAATATGCAATTTTCAATAAATTCCAATCAATTACAGATAAAGGGTAAAAAATATAAAATTATAAGGATAATCACAAAAAAATATAGAACAGAAGATAAACCCATTAATATAACTCGTCAACACACCTATCACTACAAGAATTAATGTCTCAAATTAACTACCAAAATAAAGCGTCGATCAAAAATAAACCCTAATAAAGTTTACTAAGCCAATGCTAGTCTCATACTATAATTAACATAAATAAGATTTAAAATCTTTGAAAAGGTAAAAAAATTCTGTACTTCAAATGTATGCCACTTTACAGCGGACGGATAGATTTAAATAATAATATTAAGGTAACTGAATATAAAATAAATTTTAAAATAATATACATGTTATAAAATAAATTTTAAAATAATATACATGTTGTGTGGACAAAAAATAATAATTTTTTTAAAACAAATAGCATGGGCTTAAATCGTCTTTCCCTTCACCCATCTGCAATCCTAATTTGCATTCCTGGTTCCCTTTTCTCTATAGCCCTAACTCCAGTTTCTCGTTTCTCTCTACTTATATGGTAGTTTAGATTTGCAAACTCTGGTGTGTGTCTTTAGAAGGGTTTTAGAGCTGGATCGCAAAATTGTTTCAAATCTTGTAGTGTGAGAGTTGACATAAAAAAATTGAGTTTTAGTTATCATTAAAATGTGTTAGTAAATGATAAAAATTGGTTGTTAAACACTTTAGCGACCGCAATAACGATCCAAAATAAATAGTGACAAAAACTCTAGTTGTTAAATAATTAGACCGACTTTTTGGATGGTCGCTAAATTAATGATAGAATGTTTGGTTGAAATAAATAAGATTATAGTGGAAGGACCATTTGCCTTATCATGCGTGGGATTATAGTGGAAGGATCATTTGTTAGTATAAATCTATGTTCAAATATATTGTGGAATAGATATACAGAAATAAGAACATATTAAACAATAACAATTAAATTAAAATATACTTACTTTCCCTTTTCTACGTGAAGTCATGGCATTTGACAATTAAATTAAAATATACTTACTTTCCCTTTTCTACATGAAGTCATGGCATTTGACAATTAAATTAAAATATACTTACTTTCCCTTTTTTACATAAAGCCATGGCATTTGATCAACTACATTGGCAGAGTCATACTCAGGCGTTAAACACTCTTCATTAGTACAAAACATACATTCTACAACAGGATAATATGTCGGTTAAAACATAACCGATGTAAACAAAAATGTAGTGACATTTTTGTAAATATATGAAGAGATATTACATCGGCTAACTCAAACCCGATGTAATATACCATATACTATGTCGGTTGCCCCTCATAACCGATGTAGAAAAGACTCAAAAAAATAAAAAAACACAAAATTTGAAAACTTTGATTTGGCACTGAAGATATAACATCAATTATGTTCTCCCAACCGACGTTATCTCTGTCATGTGGCTCAACGTCAAAATTTGGGGAAAATTTATAGAATTTGGTTTAGATATAACGTCGGTTGGATCCTTGCAACCAACGTTATATCTGTCCTTGAGAAAGTTTGTAAGGAAAATTGGGTAAATTAAGGTTAGATATTACGTCGGTAGCGACATAGTATCTAGGTCGTGGTGAATTTGGGAATTTTGGGGTATATATTACGTTGGTTATTGAAAATAACTAACGTAATATCCCATGTTTTAACATTTCAACCACTGTTTTTCTCTTATGCTTTTCCTTCTCCTTTGTTTTCACTTTTGTGCGCACTGGTTTTTCTCCTTTGCTTTTGCCATTGTTATTTTGAGTATACTGTTTCAAGCCTTCAATGATCTCCAAAAATAATTCACTCTTTGTTTTCGTTTTGCCTCCTCTACGAAGCCATTTTCGTTTCGCCTCCTCTCACTCACTGCTCACGTTGCTTTTGCCATTTTCGTTTCGCCTCCTCTGTTTTCCATTGTTCTTCACACGCCTTCAATCATCTCCAACGTTCATTCACTCTTCATTTTCTATTCACTCGTCAAGTTTCTCGTTCACTGGTATGTGTTTCATTTTGCCTCCATTTTCGCTTGCTTTCACTGGTTTTCCTATTTCATTCACTTCATTTTTGTGTTTACTAGTTTTGCTAGAGTTCATTTGGCTCCAATTGTGGTGACTAGTTTTCATTCTCCGCGGCTCGCGTCACCACTGGTTTTCCTTCTCTGCGCCTCGCGTCACCACTGGTCTACAAGAGGTATGTTTTTACTATCTTTGAAATGTTGTATATGTATGATTAAAATGTTTGTTTGTATTGAAATGTTTTTCGTGTATGCTTCAATATTTGTGTTGCGCGTTTGGGTACTGAGTCGGGGGATGTTCAATCATTGGCAATTTGTATTTAATTTGTTCATTGTGTAGTATATATGACTTTTTTTTGCTCTACGTAGTCATGGATCGAAGTTGGATTAATGGAAGTTGAATCAATGATGTGTATGAGAAATGTGTCAAAGAGTTTCTAGAATTTGATAAACGGAATGGAGCAGGAATAAATGGATATTATTATTCGTGTGTGAATTGTCTAAATGAAAAAATACTAGATATTGAGTTGATACGAGAGCATGTTCTTTGTGATGGTTTCTTGAAAAACTATACAATGTGGACTTGGCATGGTGAAGTTCTTGACTTATCATATTTATCTGAGACTGAATGTCAACATTCTAATATATATTATGGGGATTGCGTGGAAAACATGATTCGTGATATTGAAGAAGATAGTTTCCACCAAGCATGTGTGTATGATTCATTAAAAGATGATTTAGTAACATAATTGTATCCCGATTGTTTAAGTTTTTCATATTTGTCAACAATATTATGATTATTTAATATCATGGGAAGAAATGTGTGGACTGATAGAAGCTTTACTGAATTACTTGAATTGTTGCATGAAATACTTTTAGAAGGAAATACATTGCCAAACAGTCACTATGAGGCCAAGAAGATATTATGTCCAGTGGATATGGAGTACCGAAGATATTATGTAACATATATCGTAGTTGTTGTTATTCAATGCAAATTATATTTTGGCTGGCTGGATATTGGACTGCTTTGTGTAAATTTGCAGGTTTTATGGATAGAAACCAATTCAAACTGCATTTTTTAAAAATAAGTGACACATACTATGTCGGTTAAGGCATTAACTAATGTAGTATTGACTGAGTAAATCAACAACAGGATATACTACATCGGTTACTAGCCCAACCGACGTAGTACACCCTTATTACGCCAGTTACTCTACCCTAACCGACGTAATAAGGTTTCATTTTTTTTAGATTTCAAATGATACTAAGTCGGTTATACACCCTAACCTACGTAGTATCCACCTCTTATGCCAAAATTGAAACATTTAAGTATGGTATATGACGTCGGTTTCTATTTCCAACCAACGTAGTGACATACATATTACATCGGTTGCATAACCGACGTTATATGACTTTCTACGTCGGCTGCATCTACATCAGTTTTGGAATTGATGTAAAATGTCCTCTAGAACTAATTAAAAAGGTCATTTTTCTACTAGTGCTTGTATTGACGAAGGTTGATTCATAGTTGACTCTGTAGAAAAGTTAGTAGGAGTTAATTATCCTACATTACATTCAGCATGTTCTTCATGAACTAGAGGAAGTGAAGGTCCTTCATGGATAGGATATGTAGACTCCATGGTTGTTGGAAGAGCAGATGAAGAGGGTGAGTTAGTGCTGGGTGAATATCTGTCATAAACACGAACACCTCGACCACCTCGATTAGGTGGTGTATGACCACCACCTCTGCCTCTTGGTGAAATCTGCAAGTGAAACATATTGCATATATAACATGTAATAGAGAAATCAAAGAAGATCAATCGATTTTAAGTAAACAAATAAAGTAATAATGATCAAAATCTCAAACCTAATTGTGTTTTCTAGAATAAATACGTCAGTTATCTTGCCTCTCATTTACTACAATTATTGCAAATGACAATCAAACTAAGGTAAAACATAATTTGAAGAAGGTATATAATCAATTTCAATGCATGAATTACCGAAATGGTATTTGTGTCATCAAAATCACTATCAATTCTACCTTCCCTTGACATATATTCCCCCTCATATTCTTCATCTATGTTTGTTTGATTTAGTAATTGTATATCTATTTCTTCTTCTCCCCCACACCTCCATCAACAATAGAAAGAGAATCATGAACAAAATCTGGACCAACATGTAACAGTACTTGAAGTTGTAGAAGGTCATCATCTTGGTATGCAGTGTCATGCTCAAACCGACTTATCTGTGGCAAAACGGTGACTAAACTGAAATTATTATCGGCGGCTAATTTGGTGGCCAAAGTGAAATAAATTTCAGTGGTTAAAATGAAAGATATTTCGGTGGGTAAAATGGTGGCTAAAATAAAATAATTATCGGTGGCTAATTAAGTGGCTAAAGTGAAATAAATTTCGGTGGCTAAAGTGCAATAAATGTCAGTGACTAAAGTGAAATAAATTTTGGTGTGTAAAGTGAAATAAATTTTGGTGGCTAAAACGAGAGAAATTTTGGTGGGTAAATTTAAGAACATTATAACCTACTTTTACATATTATTTTGTGTTGTTTATAAACATTTTTCAGACCTGCTTATAAATACTCAAAATTCAATCATGCTAATCAATAATGAACTTCAATACATAAATAAATAACAATAGTGTAAGCATATTACATAATGAAAACTATTGTAAGTAAATTAAAATAGCCCAATGTATTACAAAATTCATCATACAACTAATCCACTTCTGTACTATCATCTCTAATGTGGTCTTCTGTATGATGTCCATTGGGAGTAGGATTTGAAGGGTTGACCTCAAATTATTTACTTAAATGTGTTGTAAAATGAGTTTCATCTGCTCCTAATCTTTCATCATTTACTCGTGATCTTTCAACATTTGCTCCATCTTTTCTCCAAGTGTCTGCTCTTTGGCATGCTTTTCCATAAGTTTAACATTTAACTTCTGAATAGTCTCACGCATTTTTTCTATATGATGGACAACATAAGGTTGACTTGTAGTAGAATCAACACTTGTAGAAGAAGTAAACCTTTTGCTCAACGCACCAGGCCCATACACATTTCCTTTTTTATTTCCAACTCCAACAACATTAAAGTATATTTCATTGTCATCAATGGAACAACAGGAGAATTTTGCGAAGATGAGTCTTCACCCATTAGATGTTGTTAGGCTTCTTCTCGACGCTAGTTATATCTCTCTTGAAAATTAAGTCAAATGTCATTACTGTGAAGAAAACATATAATAAACATTAAACTATAACTTAAAGCTTAAGAATATTACAAGCTCACGGGTGTTATCATTGACTCATTGTCCAGTCTTTAATTTTTTTGTTCTCTCTACAATTTTCCAAGCAGTTGGTTGTCGTTCAAGCTCCTTACTCTACATAAATTTAATGAAAAGATAAAACTAAATGTCTAAGTTCAATATTTCGTATTTAAATTAAATATATAAAAACATTAAAAAAAAAAGAGTACCACTTTTTCAAAGTGAGTTGAAATAGATATAGAACCACCATAGTAGGTTGAGGCTCCCTTATGAACAGTCCAAATTGCCTTGGCAATGACACTATTCTTTTGGAATTTTGTAAAACCCCAATGTTGGCTCAAGGTTTCTCGAACAAGTGGTGGAATCCAAGTACCCTTTATTTTGACCCTTTTTAACTTTGTTCATTGCCTTTTTCAAGATACGAAAACCTTTTGTCTCAAAAATGGATATAATGAGTGGTTCTTGCTTCGGATCCCACCTAAACTCTTTCTGCATGAGAAATTAGTTAGGAAAGAAACACAATAGAATAATAAAATAACATTTTAAATATAACCATAATTTAAACTACCTTACTACAAGAAAAATGTGATTTACCGATAAAAAATTATCGAAAAAATTTTATCCGTTGGTAAAATGTCATTACCGACAGATTTACTGAAACAAAATTATGGTCAATATACCAATGGATATAATCTGTCGTTAATTACTACTGGATTTATCAAAGAAAAAATTTACTGTCAAATTAATTATTGATAAATTAACTACCAATTTTCTAATAAACAAGGTAAATTCATCACTAATTAAGACATGAAAAGCTTGCCAATTTGCTCCTACAGTAAAGACTACTATTGAGGATGCAGAGTAGAAACAGCTCTTTGATAGAGCTATAAAAGATTGGTTGGAAAAGGCTAAAAGATGCAGCTCACATCCTTGATGACATCTTGAATGAGTTTGCATATGAATCATTGATATTAATATTTATAGTAATATTATTAATATTTACAACAATAATAATATTTGTAATAATAATAATATAAATAATATTTAATAGTATTATATTATTATTATTATTAATTATAATTATAATAATTGAATTTGTATTAATAAGTATAATAATGGTAACATAATAGAAAAGCTTCAATGGTATGATGTTTATGGATTCTATTTAACTACTAAGAGGTCCTGAAATTAGGTGTGTTTTGTCAAAAACTTTTAAAGGAATCGTTAATAACAAATAATAAAAAGGATGAAACTATAAATAATAATAAAAATGATAATAATATAATAATAATAACAATAATAATAATAATAAATTTTAAAATAAAAATAATATTCATTGATTTATTGACAAAATTTTCTGTCAATAAATACCATATTATTTATTAACGAATTTTTGACTGTCAGTAATTTTAGTTTGTTTTATAGTGCTTAAACTCTCCAAAACATCTATTTTGAAGTCCAAGTCGGATGGACAGTGGTAAGATGATAATAGAAGGACCATTTGGTGATATAAATCTATGTTGAAATATATTGTTAAACTGATATAAAAAAATAAGAACATATTAAACAATAACTATTAAAATAAAATAAACTTACACTCTTTTTTTATTCAGGAAGTCATGGCCTTTGATCAACTACATTGGCAAAGTCATACTCAGGTATTAAATACCCCTGTATTGGCTAAGGTTGATTCATAGTTGGCTCTATAGAAAAATTAATAGGAGTTGATTCTCCTGCATTATGTTTAGCATGTTCTTCATGAAGTGGAAGAAGTAAAAATCCTTCATGGACAGGATGTATAGACTTCATGATTGTTGGAGAAGCATATGAAGAGGGTGAGTTAGTGCTTGGTGAAGATTTGTCATAAACATGAACACCTCAACCACCATGATTAGGTGGTGTACAACCACCACTTCTACCTCTTAGTGTTATATGCAAGTGAAACACATTACATATATAACATGTAATACAATAATCAAAGTAAATCAATCAATTTTGAAAAACAAATAAAGTAATCATAATCAAAAGACTCGAATCTAATTGTGTTTTTTAGAACCAAATACGTCAGTCATCATGCCTCTTCACTACAATTATTGTCATGCCTCTCATTCACTACAATTATTGCAAATGACAATCAAATTAATGTAAAACATAATTTGAAAAAGATATACAATCAATTTCAATGCATGAATTACCAAAGAGGTATGTGTCATCAAAATCACCATCAATCCTATTCTCACTTGACATATATTCCGCTTTTTTCATATTCTTCATCTATGTTTGTTTGATTTATTAATTGCAAACACCATGTAATCATGTACATGAGGGCATCGAATCTAAACAATGCCGAAGATTACACGATTCACGACCTAGAAGTCTGGAGTGCATAACGTGAAGTGAGAAACAAAACTAAGCTAAACATTTTATGAACTCTCACTCCATCAGTCCACTTTATATATTCACAAAGAATAAATTATTATTTGACTCTCAACGTATATGGCTGAGTTCCTTACCCCTCCCATAAGCTTTCCTTTTCCATTGATAAGAAGTTCATCCACCGATTTTTGCAGTTGAAGGAATCAGTTAACACCTTCAAATTCATATACCCTTCTATATGACGACAGCAATTATGCGAGTCCCTTTGATGATTCTTCATTCAATCATCCAAACCCATGTTCGTGCTTTAAATTTGAGCCAGCGATAGATTAGACAGCAAGTTTGCAAAAGCCACCTTCACAATAAGCAAGCAACATAGTCGATGTTGCATCTATAAATTGTGGGGAAGAGATTGTGTTGCTTCATCAATTAATTCTCTTGTTTGTTTCTCATATTTCGTTAACTAAGAGTTTGAGTATGGAGATCACTAAAGGCAGTTCTATCATAATTGTTGTGTTATTGTTTGTGTCATGTTTGAGTGTGCAGGCCAATGCATATTATTACAGGCAATGTAGCACCAAAGGAACTCGATGCTATGGAAAATACATCAGATGTCCAAATGAGTGCCCCAGCAGTGAATCAACAGATCCTAAGGCTAAGGTCTGCCAAATTGATTGCGACAAACCCATATGCAGGGCTGTGTGCAGAAGTAAGACAAACCATATCCTTTCATTGTTCCTCTCTCCACCCTTCAATTTGTCTTCACTAGTTATTTGAAGTAGAATCGAGTTGGACCTTAGGTTAATCAGGTTTAATATATATCCTAAATCTTGAGGGGAGAATCTGACAAAAGTTGAACAATGTTTTCAAATGGTCTAAAACTTAGTTTTTTTAACTAGTTATACCTTAAGCACTAGTTATTCGTTATACATTAAAGTATAATATGTTCAATCAAGGTTTTAGTGTCTCCCATGTGTTAAACTTGATTGCTAAATAAATTTATATTTTATCTTCCCATTCTCATGTTTATGAAGAAGACTTAGTCCATAAATTCTTATTCCACATGATACAAATTGAACCAAACAAGATTCATAATATCCGCTGTAATTTTAGCTATTATATATATATATATATATATATATATATATGGTCATTGTGGTGCTTACTTTTCTTTTGGGTTGTGTAAAGTATGAAGATACATTAACATGCATGATAAAATTGGTTTTTGTGATTTGAAGGTCGCAAACCAAACTGCAATGCACCAGGATCAGGTTGCTATGACCCACGTTTCATTGGTGGGGATGGGAGAGTGTTCTACTTCCACGGAAAGAGCAATGAACACTTTGCCTTAGTCTCAGACTCCTCCCTTCAAATCAATGCTCGCTTCATCGGACACAGGCCAGCAGGTAGAGCCAGAGACTACACATGGATTCAAGCCCTTGGAATCCTCTTCAACTCCAAAACCTTATCACTTGATGCCCC
>Ga0209700_110105_pt1 | contig 10146 bp, 8 predicted proteins | sample SiratroredBW_FD_187528 | JGI IMG/M metagenome (GOLD analysis project Ga0209700, IMG submission 187528) | Root nodule microbial communities of legume samples collected from California, USA - Siratro red BW (SPAdes) (version 2) | ecosystem: Host-associated > Plants > Roots > Nodule | place: USA...
GTACTCAATAAAAAAAAAAAAAAAAAAAAAAAAAAACAGAACTTGTTTGTTACAGCAGAACTAGGAACATTAAGATATAAACCTGGTCCAGTGGTGGAACAAGGTGCAGCAAACGTGCGAGAAACAGATAAAGAAGAGAAAGTTAAATGAGAACCCAATCAAGTGGAAGTTGAAGCTGAAGCGTTTGTGGTTGGTTCTGTGTTTGGTGTTGCTAAGGTAATCAATCGAAGGGAAATGCTTGTGTGTGCTGCGAGCGCAGGTGTGGCTCACACTGCTCCACACTCCCTCACCTTCTCCTCTTCCAACGCCAAATCCCACCGAATTCTCTCCAATTCTGTGAGTCTCCCTCTCACGCATGCACCCTCCTGCTTCCTCCAAACCCTCAACGACAACCCTACCTCCGATTCCGATGACCCCTTCCGCCTCACCGTCCCCTCCGCCGCCGCTGTCGCCTCCGCCATTCGCAAGGCCTCCACTTCCCCCGTCCAGTTCACCCAGCGCCTCCAGAGCGATCGCCAAACCGGACTCGTCCTTCCCAGCACCGACTTCCATCGACTCTGCCTCCACCAGCTCCACCTCTTTCGCCGGATCGTTCCCGAAGCCCTACTCTCGGTTGCTCCTCTCTTTCTATAATTACCTTCGTGGTTCGTTGGTTGGGTTCAATTATAAGTCCAATTTCATGCATCAAGTTCATGTGTTCTGTAATATTCACGGCCCAGTTGGCTGTTATTTAAAATTTAGAAACTAAGTTCGCTGTTTCTTAGTAAAGATTGAATTTTTTGTTTGTTTAAACTTGAACTGAGTGATGTGATTATGGAGCTATGCTGTTTTTGTTGTCCAGGTGTATGTTAGACCAGCTGGTAGTTATGTGATGGATCGGTTGGAGCTGCGACGGGTTGCACTGTACCCTGGAGATGCAGAGTCGGAGGCCATTGTCATTCTTGTGGGTCATTTTAATATTCCTGCAGGCTTGCGTGCTGCTGAGGCCACACTTTCCAATTTGCAAGTGCGTTTTTATTATCTTGAGCACACAGTGTGCTTCTGCTTCTGTTCCACTGTTCCTCATTATTCTTTCTGGGTAGGATAAATGTAATGCAAGTGTGGATTTTAATTGTAGGTTAGTGTTGTCCCTGAATGCAAGGCTGTTGTTCTTCCGATGGTGAAACACCCATTTGTTGTTGGTTTCTTGGTTGCGGAGCTTCCATTGGTGGAGCAGGAACAGTGTCAGAAACCTCAAAGTGATGGTCCAGATAATCTCACGTCTGTTGATGAACCTTATTCGTTGCCTCCCTTCTTGGATTTAGATAAGAAGTCGAGGGAAATTCAGACTCTTCGGGTCAAGGACGAGGCAGCTGGTATGCTTAACTTCACTTCTGAGCAAAGATCAAATGCTGTCAACATTTCACAGTCTCTTGCTGTGGCATATGTCATGGATCAGGTTTTTAAGCTGCCACCTTTTTTCCCCTGAACAAAAGAAGAAAATCCATGACATTAACTCATTACTGTTCGAATATGAAATGGTTGAATGTTTGACACTCCTCAAATTTTGTGGAAATTTGCATTTCATAACAGTTGCTGCTTGCATGTGTGCTTTTAGAGTTGTTGCATTTCATAACAATTATTTTATCTGTCAGTTGAGTAAGACACTGAGAATAAATTACTGTTATATTTTAGCGTGCAATGCAAGTCTTTTAGTTTATTTCTCTATAACATTGTTGTATGGTTTCACGACTGTTATAAGAATAGCTTTAACCCGTGTGGGCCTAAATTTGTAGCTCATGGTTATGCTCCTTTTACAGAAAGCAATGTTACTTCAGCAATCAACATGGCAAAATAATGTCAGGATGGGTAATCTGGTTGAGCAAGTATGGGTTATTGACTGATGTTGCATTTCTTTAATATCTCATTTTCGTCTCGATCTAATGTTTCTTTTTCTACAGATCCGTGGTCCACTTTCCAGTATTCAAACCTTAAGTAAAATCCTGTCTGCACAGACAAAGAGAACTCAGGTTTGAAGATCGTCAAAATTGTACCTGATGAAATGTAAATTCATATAAATTTACATTTGTGTGAGTGGGGAACCCAAGTAGCCAGTTGGGCGAGGTCCAAGCTGAATCAAGTTTGGGCCAATGGGTGTGGGTCTGGCCATATGATCCAAGCCCAAGGATAAAACCCTGTTCGGGTGGGGATCGTTATCTCTTCTGGGGGTTGAGATCGGGTTGTAAAATGTGTACTATGATCGTTATTTTACTGTAACAATAAAAACTGTGTCGTTACCATGTTAATTATAAGTCACTTTCTAAAAGCTGAGTATTCATACGTTAGGTTTACAATGAACTGTTTATTTAAACCAGGTCAATCCATTAGTTGCATTGATATATGATCATGTCTAGTCTGTGATATAAGTGCACACATTTAATGTATCATAATATATCAGTTCAGAGAATTAGTGCGAACATACTGCAAAATGAAAAAGTGTTCAATCTGAAAGGATATTGAAACTTTGTCTATGCCTTATTATTTTTGTATGTCAAGAATGTCTCATAATTGGTAACTACACAGATTTCATACGACATAGTTGAAGACCTCTTGGTGCAAGGTGATCGTCTGAAGGACGTTCTCCAAGAACTACAAGATGCTGTTTATTTGACAAAGGTACTTCTTTCTTTTCTAATTATAATCATGCTTGCATGCAAATACTTTTCATTTACCAATAGTCAATTAATGACTTGATGTTCAATGTTCGTTGGAAGATCTTGAGTATTCATTCCATTTTATCCTTTCGTCTATATAATTGTTGCATTTAAAAATGTACCTCCAAGTGCGCGTTGGATTGAAGTTATTTTTGCAGCTCCATAATGTTTTTTGAAAAAACAAGTGACGATTTCCTTAAAATTAAGCCCAACCAAGCATGACTTATTTCTATTTATCCTAGAAGTTTTAATTGATTGTGTATTGTCATCGGTCTATTAATTAACTCAAGTCGTATTAGGAACAACCAATTTCAAACATGCTATTTTCTTGAACAAAGTTTGTCTTGACCAGTTTCTTATGGAGGGAATACTCAGTAAGCATTTTAGCATTAAACAAAAAGGGGGAAGCAAACAGCTGTAGAAATTAATACCTCTGATGATCATATTTTGTGCAATATGTAGAATAATATAGTGCGCTACAATGAAGAAGCAATAAAAAAAATGAATGGTTCTGCCCACATACTTGCTGAATCAACGAGATCTCAATTGCTAGATAGCTCCCCAGGGGATGATGTCTCTACACATAAAAGGAAAAACTCTAGTGAGTCACTTTCTCTCAGATCTGCTGTCCATGATATAGAGATGCCACTACCACCTTTGGCCCTTGCTCCATTGCAACGTGGAATCAGGTGGGTTTCACTGGTGAACAAATGCTCACGCTTCTTATACTGTCATCACTAACCCCCCATTTTCATCTCCCTCTCTCTCTTGTATGCATTTATTTTGCTTATGCTTTTTGTTAATGTCAGGAAGATCATGCAATGTTTCTGAAGTATTGACGGACTTAGTTGATTCAGTGAGACCACTTGCCCAGAGTCAAAAACGTCTAGTGGAACTAAGTGAACTCTCATCACCTTTGGTAGCTGCTGTGGAAGAGCCTGCATTGCGCCAGGCTTTCAGCAATCTTATTGAAGGTGCTTTACTACGCACGCATGTTGGAGGAAAGGTTGAAATTGTATCTACCGAAGCACCAGCTGGTGGCACGCTTGTACTTATTGATGATGACGGACCTGATATGCACTACATGGTAACTTCAGTTCACTTCCACCCCTGCACTTAAAGCCCACTCCTTTTACTTCTATCAAACAGTTCATCTAACGAGCGTTTTATTGCAAGTGGAATTGAATTTTGTAAAATAGAAACTAATTGTGGGGTATGAACATGCATGCAGACTCAGATGTACTCACTGACACCTTATGGACAAGAACTGTTGTCTGATGATATGATTGAAGACAACATGACTTGGAACTTTGTTGCTGGGCTGAGTGTTGCCCGTGAGATACTAGAGAGCTATGGCTGTGTGGTTCGTATCGTTTCACCTCGGATTAAAGATGCTCCTCTAGGAGCTGGGGGAACACGTCTAGAACTCTGGCTTCCTTCAATGGTAAAATCTGAGTTGAGCAGCCACACCCAACAGGGTATTGCATGAGTCTCAAGTTCCCATTGAAGATAAACACATCCATTCTCAAACAACTCTACACATGGTGAGTATAAGATTGTTAAATTAAGGGTGGTAAATATTACTGGATCTCTCTTCTTTATTGTTGTATATAAGCTCGTAAAGATTTCTTTGGTACAGCGTTACTTTTAAGCCTTTGCTGTGTGTCATTTAAACATTTTTTCAACACATTAAAGTGTATGCATATTACATCACAGGAATACTTATTGGGTTTAAAAAGGTGGAAGTATCTGAAAAAGCTTCTAACTTTTGTACCTTTAGAATGAATCCCCTTAATCCAATATAAGGAAAAGAAGATACCCAGTTTGGAAATGACTCGTAATTTATCCTACTAACGAGCAGTACAAAGAAGTGTACTGGTTAAAAATGTGTCTTGTCAATATCTGAAACATGAGTATTTATAGTATTTTAATACATCTTTTACCTCCATAAATCTAGATTAACTGGAGTCTAGATTCGTTCCTTTTAACTCCTGATTAACACTTAATTCTCTTAATACGTTCATAATATTGTTTGTAATTAATTCAAGATACTATCGTTCCAAGTATCTGATACTTCTTCAGTATCTAGTAGTAGTAGTACACTGTCATTTTAATAGAACTAGTTAATTATTTATTTATATAATATATTTAAATTTTAGAATATTAAAATATAACGGGCTCAGTATACTACAGTTTAAGTGATAAAATTTGAGTACAGTCGATGAATAAAGTGATAATGAATACATATACTAACGCTAAATGTAAGTACAAAAAGCCAGTCACTGGTAGTGTTTGGTGAAGAATGAGGACTAAAATATATTTTTTACCTTCTCTTTGGATTCAACCTTTTTTAAGCAAAACATTATTTTCAAAATTTGTACACTTCTCTCTCACCTTACCATTGTGTTAACACATTTTCTCATATGAGTATATTTAACCAATTAAAATTTGATAGTGTTTTTTATTAAAAAAGGAAATGAAAAAATCGTTTTGGTACATAAACAAATAAAAAAAGTTTGATTATACTTTTGATCGTTTTAGTACGGCTAATGTGGTTACGTTCTACGAAATTATTTTGGTAATCATCAATTCATTGGTTTTGTAACTGTTTTTTTAAATTACATCTTAATATGCACAAAATATAGTATCATGATGTATTTCAGAAGGAAAAAAAATCTTCATTTTTTAAATATAGGACAAATGTCATGTAATACTTATTTTTTATTATTAATATTATTATGTCTATATATTTGGGATGTAATATTTCTTCTTTAAATTCTCATTTCTTTAGACGAAATTTTCATATACTAAAATAATTAAACTAGTTGTATACCTTGCACTATTATCAACTGAATGAAATATCACATTTTAGTTCATATGAAACAAAATCTCACTTTCCTTATGTTTTTTTTTTAAATTATATCATTATATATTTAAAAACCCTTTTAATTTCATTGAATCAATATCAAAATTACTCCCTCAAATAATTTAATTCCGATTCATTATATATGTATTAATAACATAATGATATTATAAATTAGAATAAACAATTTTGAAAGCGAGATTCATTCACTCTATTCAATCTTTCTATGTTTCATTTGTTTGGTTATCTTTGTTATCCTATTACTCTTTGTCAAAATCTAAAAGCTCATCATTAAATGATATATGGCTTCGGACATGACATTTTCATTTCTGGTTATGTTATATTTTATAAAATATATTTTCTCACGTTATCATTAACATTGATTAAAGTATTCTGGACTTGATAAAAATTCAATAGACATATTTATTAGATTTTCTAATAATTATATTTTTTTTATGATGATACATATGAATCATAAAATATTATCAAAGAGTTAAGATTCTCTACTAGAATTAATGGAGAAAGAGACAACAGTGACTCCTTAGAAAATATGATCCTACTCGTTCATTTTAAAAATAGTCTTCCTAAGTTAATCACTTGTGTATATGAAGGATTATCATAGTATTCTTACCAACTCTTTTAAAAAATTACATATCCAATATCAAAATATGTTTCGTAAGATAAATTTTCTTTTGAACATAACAAACACCACGTTATCCCAAGACCAAAATCCTATAACGAAGTCATCAAACATCCCAAATGAATTAGAATCATGGAGAAAGAAATCAAAACCCTCATAATCAACAACGTATGGAGCATAGCCTCTCTATCTCAACATAAAGTTTTTGGTTGTAGATGGATATATAAGTTCAAATACAAAACATACAGTTCCTTTAAGCAATACAAAGTGAGACTCGTGACAAAAGGTTTTATACAACAAAAAAGATTAGATTTTCTTAAAACTTTCTCACCAATTATAAAATTAATCACCGTGCATGTTATTTCATTGCAGTCATTAACAAGTGACACCTTAAACAATTAGATGTTAACAACATGTTCCTACATAAAAATCTCAATGAAGAGATTTAGATGTAACTACCTTTAGGATATAAAAAGGATAAAAAATTGGTTGCAAATAAAATATATATCTATGTTGTCTCAAACCAGCTAGTACACAATGGTACTCCAAGTTGTCTTCTTTCCTTCAAACTCAATTTTAATTCAACAACTTGTGGTCATTCTTTGTTTACTAAATTTAGAGATAGTGATGCTATTGTTTTATTAGTCTATGTTGATGATATTACAATTGTTGGAAATAACATCAAAGAGATTTCTAATATAACAAAGCTTTTTGATGATTAAAGATCTTGAAAACCTCAAACACTTTCTAAAAATAAATGTAGTATGCAATGATATTGGTATTGTTATTGGCCAAAGAAAATATACTTTAAATATTCTTTGACACATATATGTTTGGTGCTAAAATTGCCTCTACTCCTATTGATTATTCTTTACATATATTCAAAGATGATTGAACTATTTTACAAGACCCCTTAGAATAATAGAAAATTCATTGGAAGAGTAATTTATCTAAATAATACCAAACTTGATATATCACATATCATCCAAAAACTAAGTAGATATATTTCTTGTCTTTCTAATATTTATAAACAAACCGTTTATTGCATTCTTTCCTACTTAAAATCCAATATATGAAAATGTATCGTCTTAATTGTCAACCTAACATTTCCAAATAAAAGCTTTCAATAACTTTGATTGAGCTTGTTGCAAGGATACTAGACAGTTTTTCACTAAATATCTAATTTACACAAGAAGTTCTATTGTCTTATGATAATTAATAAAACGACCTATACCATATCAAGAAGTTCTCCTAAAAGTGAGTATCGTGTTCTTGCCTCCACAACATAGGAAATCCTACGAAGATCTATCTTCTATAAGATCTTCATCTATTATTTTAACATACATCAATTTTTTTTTCTGTGACAATTGGTCTACGCTCATCATTGCTTCAAATTCGGTTTATGAAAAAATAAAATATTTAGAAGAAAAATTGTTCCTTCGTGTTCTCAGACTTCTACAACATTGGTTTTTTCTAATTTTTTTTCTTATATATATGAATATGGTGTCAATATTTTGTATGTACATGCTATCAATAATAAGATTTTCCTTTTTTTTTTCTTTTTCTTTTCTTTATTTCCTTAGGTTTCTCTGTGATAATCATATATATAATATTTAAGTCTCAATACGTACAACAAAATTATTAAGCATTTTAAATTAACCCATCGATTACTCTATGCGAATAAAATAATTTATTTAAATTTGAACTGTTCGTTTCAATCAGAACTCAGTAATAATTGCTAATCAGAAAATTAATAATTAAAATTACAATAAACTAAAACACCTTTACTTATTAAAACTATAGCAACTGTATATGTACATTACTCTGTAAACAATAAAAATTATCACTTACTATTATAAGATAAAAAAAGATTATGCATCAATAGTATAATACAGTTTTATATATATGTTATTATTCGAATACAAATTATCATATATAAACTATTTCTGTGAGTGAAAAGGAAAAGAAAAAAAAATATTTCCGCAGGATTAGCTTCAACTATCGCCATTCACATAATAATATCTTGTTCATTGTTAATCTGCGTTCTTTTAGATTTCAGTGATGGTTAATAATATTTGAAAAAATGAACAGTTTTTGACCTTTCATTAACAAGCAAGACCAACATGCATGCTCCAATTGTTTTCAGAGATTAGTTAACATGTCACTTTCTCCGACAAAGACATGCATGCATCTAAATATGGCTACGTGCTAAACTATGAAATAAAGAATTCATCTAAATTATATTTTTTATGTAAATTAAAATTCATTAACTTTCAACCCACAATAAAAAATCTTATTCCTTCTAGAGTGAAAATAATATCAAAGAGGGTATTATCTCTTTGAGTAAAATCTTTTTCATATATACAGAAACTTTCATGAGTTGGAAATACTGTGCTCAAATTTGGCAGCAACTATGGGGCCTGAAACCCTGTAAATCCAAATTAGGCCGACGTAGCAACACATTAAATACGAATATAATTCCACATTTTTTTTTATATTTTTTAGTTTGGAATTTTTAAGCTATCTATCACAGAAGCTTCAGAAAGAATATGATTTATGACATTAATTATATACACTTGTCAGTTACGTGCAAGTAAAAAAAAAAAAAAAATTACTATGTTCTGACTATTACCAAAATAAGAATTTTTTAAAAAAATGGTACTAAAAGTGACAAAATTTGGACCTCCATAATTTTGAAGTTGTGGCGGTGGAACTTGTTCATGTTGCTGAAAGAAACTTGACATTTTTTAATGGAAAATAGTGTCTAATTTTTTAAACTTTATTTTTTTAAAAATAGACTTTAATTTTTAGTTTAGTATCAATTTATTTTTAAACTTATTATAAATATATGTCTTATTTATTTTAATTAATCTTTTAAATTTAACCATACACTTTTCAAATTCATCTCAATTAATCCTTAAAATTCACTTCATTTGTAAATAGTCGCATATTATACTAGAGTTAATTTACTATACACTTGAAAAAATTTCAACCATTTCTTTGTTTCAAATTTCAATCATTTTTTACATTAATAAATCACTTTTCTAATCATTTGAACATATGAAAATAAATTATTTTAACCATGTTATTTGATAAATTTAACCAATTTGTGTTCTATATATTGATAATGAAATATTATAAACATTCAATTATAAAATTTTGATAAAAAATATTGTAATTGGTAAAAAAATAAAATATCAAATTAACTGTAAGTTTTCCCTAAAACCATAAAAAGTTTCTTCACAAACATATATTTAACCCTTAAGCAATATGTAGCTTTACGATTATAACGCAAATATATCGATACCTTAACAAATATTGAAACGAATATTAAAATTGCCATTTGTATATCGATATAAAACAAAGCACTGATACTTACTTTAAACACACTAACCTAAAGATAAATACTTTATTTAGACAAACTTTTTCACAAATATTTTAAATAAAACAAAAAGAAATAAATTTTATTTTTAAAATGATACTTTTAAAATTATTTCAATATTTTTTAATTCGACTTTTCATAACTGTAAAAATTCAATCTTGAGAATAATTTTATTTCTTTGAATTAATGATATTAATGTGTAATTATTCTGGTAAAATATTTACAAGTAAGTAAGTTCACATGTAACATTATCAAAATTAGTGCGTCAATATCATTGATTCAAAAATAAGAATAAATAACCATTGGAATCAATTACTCATATTTTATTAAGAGATGGGTATAAAAAATAATTAAAAATTTGAAATACCAATTTTAATGAGTCCATTTTTGAATTACTAAAAACTTATTTAATTCTACATTAAAATTCTGAATTAAAAAAAAGTCCTCTCTGTATGTAAATTGCAAATTATCTAAATCAACTTTAATTAACTAAACCACACTTCTTGTCAAAACATATCCAAATATTACAGTATATCTTGTTACGAACTTTTTTTTTTTTTTTTTTTTT
>Ga0209700_110106_pt1 | contig 10144 bp, 10 predicted proteins | sample SiratroredBW_FD_187528 | JGI IMG/M metagenome (GOLD analysis project Ga0209700, IMG submission 187528) | Root nodule microbial communities of legume samples collected from California, USA - Siratro red BW (SPAdes) (version 2) | ecosystem: Host-associated > Plants > Roots > Nodule | place: USA...
TAAATGTGTTTTGTATGAAGTTAGTATACCAAAACAATTTAGAGCTCACTAGTAGCACTAGAAACAAGACGGGTCATATTACAATTAGATATATAGTTTTGTACGACTAAATACAGAATATATTTTTATGTAAAAAAAAAAAATTACGTTCTACTACAGAAAAAAAATGTTATAATTTACGGTGTAACCATATCTTATTTTTTTCTTTAACATGTTTTTTACTTGTTTCTTTATGGAAAAGAAGAGAAATTTAAATAATCAAAATCTTTTATTAAAACGTTTATGCTATTAGAAATTTCATATAGACTAAAAATAAAATCTTTTAATAATTTATAAATTAAATTGGTTTTATCAAATTAAATTAAATTTAAAGTTTACTTTTAACGTTAGACAACAAACACAATACGTCATTTACATAATTTATAAAGTTACGATCAACAAGACATTTTGGTTAAAGCAAGTATAAAAGGATGTCGAAGAAACATGCAAAATAGAGAGAATAAACTAATTTGAAGACTAGAATGAATAAACATATTCAACAAGATACAATCCTCTACAAAAATTACATCCAAATAATCTACTTTAAAATTATATGAAAAATATAAATTGTTTCCTTTATATATAATTCTTTGTTTTTTTAAAAAAGTTTAAGTTCAAATAAGAGAACTACTAAAAAATTTAGAGATTTTAAAATAAAACATTTAAACATAATAAAATTTCAATACGAGCTTAAGAGTTCCAATATTTTTTGTTTAAACCGTTATTATTTACACTCTCTTTTTATATTAAAACCACTTTCTTCTGAACTCGAGATAGATCGGCTAATGTAATAATATTAATATTATCAATATTAATATTATTATTATTATTATTAATCTTAATGGTATTATTATCATTATTATAATAAAAATTATAATAACAATAGTATTAGTCATACTAAATATAATAATAATTATATTATGATAAAAAAGAAATTTATCTAAGGTAAGTTAAGTTTTATTTGTATATATACTGGAACCCCACAAAAGAAGATAAATAAAAAGGAAAATAAAAAGAAGAACAAAAACCTCCACCCCGAATAAATAATCACAAAAGTCCTATTTTTCCACTTTAGCTCTTTCTCTCCTACCTTCCATCCTTCATAACTCTCTCCTCCTTTTCTCTTGATATTCACCTTTTATATTTTATATGTTTTAGAATCTGATCAAGCTCCACAATAGTTGAGGATCCTAGGATCTTTTCTAACCGATTAGAATCTCAAATACAGTAAGTTCATATTTACTCTAAAGATTTCTTATTCTCTATTTTTTGCTAAGTTTTTATTATCAATATTGGTGGGACCAGTTGACAAAAGTATTCCTTGATTAAGGTTATACTTAAAAGTTGGTATTATTTGGATAACTTGTTCTAAATCTCTAGAGTTGGACTGGTGTTATTGCTTGATTGGAGGAATCGTTGTCTAAGGTAAAGGAAGCTAGTAACTTGTTTTATACTAGTTAGTTACTTTCAAATAGAACCCTGGGATAGAAGACTTTGATATATGATTATCAGTGCTCAAGTCTTTCTTGCAGGTCTGACCGGTACTTGAGCATTGATTGAATTTGGTTATTTATCCTGATTTGGTTATTGAATTATTTTAAGTAATGATGTTAGAAAGTAATATGTGAGAACATTTTGATTGTTGTTTGATGGAATTAAAATGATATGTGTAATGTATGAGTTATAGAGTTATATGTAATCATTAGGGTTGAAATGAAACCGGTGTACTGGGAGTTGAAAGTAAACCAAGGTATCGTGGTTATATATGTCTCGATATGCTTCAGTATGATGGAATTTATGTGTTATGCGTGATGATTGATTTATAGGCTTGTATGTAATCATTATGGTTGAAATGAAACCAATGTACTAGGGGTTGAAAGGAAACCAAGGTACCATGGTTACATACAACTATATGCTTCAGTATGATTGAATTGATGAGGTATGTGTGATGATTGAGTTATACTGTCATATGTAATCATTTTGGTTGAAATGAAACCAGTGTACTGAGGGTTGAAAGCAAATCAATGTACCATGGTTATACATGCACCTATAAGCTTCAGAATGGTTGAAATGATATGATTATTGTTATGACTGAATGATGAATCCATTTGTAATCATTTTGATTGAAACGAAATCAAAGTATTCGGGATTGAAAGGAAATCAAGGTACGGTGATTGGAAATGGATCATTATGAAAGTTTGCGATTGATGTTAAACTTAGTTGTGTTTGACTTGAGAATTGATATTTGAATTGTAAATCTAATCACTTCAATTATTTTCACTCTTACAAGTTGAGAACATTATTTCACTAGCTTACCCTTTCTTGTTTTATTGCGTTGTAAACTGCGATGACTGTACTATGTACACGAGCAGGTGCAGATACAGGTTTTGGAACACCTTAAAGATGATATACCTTAATCGATTTTCCTTTTGTCATGTATATACTTGTATATATGTTTTGATGTAGTTCAAGACTTTATGACCTTGTGATGGTCTTTCCTTTTGTCATGTAGATAGTTGTATATAAGTTTGATATACCTGAACACTTTGTGTACTACAATGGATGTTAATACTTGGTAGCAAACAAAAGTTAGTTTAATCGAGAATCATTGTTAGATAGTTTGGCTCAAGTAGAAGAATCTCGCTCAAGCGACTTTTGTAGAAAAGTTCACTCTGCTAGTCTTGCCTAAGCGAGATGCAACTCGACTTAGCGAGCCCTTCAAAAAAAAAAAACAGGGTGTTCTCTGGAGTGTTTTCGCCTAAGCGAGAGTAGTTTCGCTCAAGCAAAAATCAGGAGTGCTCTCTGGACTATTTTTGTTCAAGCGACAAATTTCTCGCTCGAATGACGTGGATTTACGCTCGGGCAAAATTATTTTCGTCCCAGCTAAAAAACAAAATTATTCTTATTTTTGTTTTTTCCCTTCTTTTGTCTTCCGCTTATTTTTTTTTTCTTTCCTTCTTTTATTTATCTTTCATGTATTAAATATTTTATGATTTAAAATTATATCGTTTATCTATAAAAGTTGAATGACAAATGCTATAGAATTTTTAGGTTGTTACAAAATTCAATTCTTTCTTATAATAGATTGCTAATAATACTAATGCATCACCTCAATCTGATACCCTCATTAAGCTCAAGCGAATTACAAGAGTGTATATTTGAGCCCACATAGTTGTTTATTGCACAGACTTTCTAGTGAGTTAATCCCATTACCAGCTATATCTTTTCTTGTGGGCGCCTTACATGCACTAGTTGTGAAACCCATTGTTTAACAGTTACATATAAAAAATACAATTCTTATTTTTAATTTTTTTTTTACTTTAATTGTATTCATTAGTATTTTCTAATTTTACGCTAATCCAGTATAATAAATAAACGATGTTTGAAAAACTTTTTCAAAGCAACATTTGATATTAAAAGAAATCAAGAAATGTAAAACAAGCATATATGTATTGAGATCCAAAAAGTTCTAACTATCATATAGTTAAATATCCATTAAGATTGTAGCCTGAAAAACATGTCGATGAGTTCATTGTGGTTAGCATTTTTGTTTGTATTTGTTTTCTGTTTATTCTATTCTTTCCAAATGTTATTTTTTTATACATACTTATATTAAAATCATACAATTATGTTATGTTTGTAGGTCATTCGGTTTTAACGGAAACAAAAACAAAGGTGGATGGTAATACAGTTATAACTCCATGTCAAACAAAGAAGGATTGTTTTAAAAATATTTCCTGCGGTCCATCAGAAGTTACCTGTCATAACGGATACTGCGTTTGCGGGTATTCAAATTTCTTTATTTTTTACAATTACATGCATTATTTTATTTATTTTTGTTAACATTAAAATGATTCATGTTTGCAGGTAGGTTTTTTTTCAGCCGAACCAATGTGAGAGAAAGAAGTGAATGATTCTACTTAATGAAACATTCTTTGTTTTAAGGTTGTAAGATTCAAGGATAGTTCTATCCTAAATAATATTTCGAACATTGGTTCATGACTCAAATATATAAAAGTGAATAATAAAAGGTGTCTCTTCTCGCTTTATGTGCACATTTTTCGTTTTCTGTAATCAAATAAAGGTACAATTAATACAGAAAAGTTCGTATAAAAAAATAATTAAGTAAGTAAATATTAACCCTAGTTTTCTTAATAAAACCCACAAATATTCAAAAATTTTCATAAAATGTATGTTGATTGAATACATTTTCAGAAGTTTTGACAATCCACTCAAGTTAAAGAAACACAATTTTATATGGTAAAAATTGCAAATCCAACCTAAACTATTTTAATTCGATTAAGTAACCTTTGATGTAATTCAACCTAATTAATTATTAAGAGCATGAATCCCTAAGGAGGATGCACATCTTGTGCTTTAAAAACTTCCAATAACTCTTTCAAAAGTTAAGGTTTTCGTCTTGTTGCGAAGATATGTCTTTCTAACGCTCATTTAGATATGCTAGTTTATCAATAAGTGTAAAGTTTAGATAATAAAAAATACGAATGAATAATTAAATTAATATCCATCTACATATATTAGCCATCTAACATGTAGTTTGTTTAATAAAATTATAATTATAAAAAACCTTTTATTGTTATCTTTATCTATGTTGGACTATTTATTTCTTATATAAATTATAATCAAACACATTATTAAAGTCGAGTTAAATTGAATTTTATCTAAAGAATAACGTAAATATAATAAGATGGATAATTACTTTAATAAACATATGCTTTTTAAAAAAGGAAAAATATGATTTCAAATAATATTTAAAAATATATTTGATATTGAAAGAAATAAAAAAGCCAAGCAAATATGTATGAACGCCATCTATAGTATATCTTGTCATATATTTTTGCAAGTCTCTTTGTATACAATAAAAAGGTCAACTAAGGAAGTGCAACCTTTATACACGAGTATGGATGAAGTCTATATTAAAACAAAGATTCATATGTTGATGAAATCAAATACATATAAATATTATTTATGAAGATTACACTAGTAAACAACATATTTTTAAAAGTTATATTTAAAGTAAATGAGGTTAGAAGAACAAAACAATAAGACTATAATATTCTTTCTAGTAATATCGTTTTAAGTTGATTTTTTTTAATCTTTTCTTTATTGGAAGAGTTCGAAGTGTTTGTATTCTCAATTTTGTAAAATTACCACTTGTAAGTCATTTAAGAAATGTAGTTAGGAGTAATAAGTCAAAGTACTTAAGTTTTTAATCTAAAGAGATTAAGAATAAACAATAAGGAGTGATTGGTGTATTCATTTGTAATTGAAGTTTTAATTACACTAAAAGAAAAAAATATTTTAGAAATTAAGTTACTAATTAGTAATGAGTGGTTAAAACCTCCGTAGCTAATATTTAGTTACTAATTATTTTGACTTAATTGGTCACTAAATTCAATTATTGTTTTTATTTTACTTATTTAGCAACCAAAATCTAGTTTAGTAATTATTTTGGTCACAACTAGCAACAATTTTATTTGGTAGCTAAAAATTGGTTTCTAAATAACTTTTTTATGCACATCATGCATTCTAAAAACTTTCAATAACTTACGGGTTGTTATTCTTAGACGATCTAGTACTCGTTTCTTTTTTTAACCAACCAAAAATAAATTAATAGAAATGAACACTTCAGGGGTGCTTCAACTCTTATACAACACAACAAACCTGGAAACGTAGATAACTCTAGGGCAATAAGGACCTGGAAACGTAGATAACTCTAGGGCAATAAGGAGTAGACTGTATGCCCTGATACCGTGTATGATTATATTACAAATGTAAATACCTAACAAATGTAAATACCTAACAATATGATACAAAAACCAACCAAGTATAACATAGCTGAGGACCCAAGAACAAACCCACACTACACAACCATCTTGAACGACTCCTACTCCCCATGTGTTTCTTCTGCTTATCCCAGGTGCTGAATTTGATCCCTTCTCCCCATACATTTGTACCTGCAAAAGAAACAGACTACTATTCTGTCATGTTAATAATCCGCTTACTAGCTTCCGTACATGTAACTCCAAGATTACGCTACCAACTCCTAACTTGGCAAATAAGTCTAACCTAGGGAATGGAGACACTTCAGTGGGGAAAAATGTCAATCTGAATACGAAAAGAAAGTTCTCTTCATCTTGTACTTAAGTCAAAGTCATCCCTTTAGTTGAGCTAGACTAAATACTTTCTCAGCATCTACAACCCAACCTCTGAAGACCACCTTATTTCTATGCTTCCATATCTTTGAAACAATAGCCACCCACATCTCTTTCCAAGCTCTATTAACATTTTGGCTTTGACTATGCAAACAGAAGCTGTGGAAGTTAATAGTGGATTCGTGTCTAACTGAAACATTCCCTACCCACCTTTCACAATAATCCCATACTATCTGTACCACCTTACAGGTATTAAACAGATGTTGACCATTTTCAATTCCTTATTGGCACGATGGACACTGCATGCTCCCTACATGTATTCCCCTCGTACCTAGATTAATTCTGGTTGGTATCTTATCCAGTAATAACCTCCAACCACACACTATTGCTGAAGGAGCAATTTTCAGACTCCATAACAACTGGAAAACCCCAGAATTCTGCAATAGTTCCTCATTATTCAATATACTATATCTTGACTTAATTGTATAAACTTGATTTTCCACACCTACCCATACCAGTTTATCCTGTCCCTCCCCATTCCAAAGAACTTTTGTGATCATAGCCAGCATTTTTTGTTGTAGGTGATTTTCCCGTTCAAACCTTTCCCTATGCCACCTTAGGTTCCAATACTGACACCATGTACTCCTACTTTCCACCCAATCCACAAGATCACTTAGTAAACTCTCTTTATTTTGAGAGATTGTATACAACCACGGAAAAATCTCTTTCAAAACTTGACCATCAGCCCACCTATCATCTTAAAATTTAGCACACTATGTGTCACCTACAATCTACTGGAATTTACTATCAAACCAATTCCCTTGTAATGCTTTTCCACTTATCTTACACAAATCCTTCCACCATTGGGACTAATATTTGTGGCCTACTGTATCATCCATATTCCTCTAGTTTCCATAGCTCGCTTCAAAATTTCTTTCCACAATCCCTCCTCAGACACCCGAAACCTTGATCTCCACTTAGCTAACAATGCATCATTAAAACAATCAATATCCTTAATACCCAACCCTCCAACTTCAAGAGGACTGCAAACCTTCTTCCCTTTCACCCAAGCAATCTTTCTACTTTCACAACCCCAACCCCAAAGGAACTTTGCCTGAATACGTCTAGTCTGATTGCATACACCGGCAGGTGCTTTAAAGAAAGAAAAATAAAACAAGGGGAAAGCACTAATAACCGACTTAATAAGACATATTCAACCTACCATCGATAACAATCTCCCCTTCCATCTAGATAGCCTAGATCTAATTTTATTCAGAATGAGGTTCCAAAAATCACATCTCCTTGGATGACCTTCAATAATCATACCTAAATACTTAAAAGGTAATTCCATTTGCCGACAGTTAAGACAATTAGAGTACACACTTCTATCTAACTCAGAAATTCTCACTGATCCAATCGTACTCTTGTGAAAGTTAACCCTAAGATCTCATACCAACTCAAAAGACCTCAATATAGCTTTAATAACCAACACATTTGGTACGAGGTCTTGCAAAAGAATAATGTGTATTCTGTGAACTGCAACAAGTCTACCTGCACCCTCTGAATACCCACCTCTACAACGTTGAACACTCCCGCTTTTTTAGCTTTCCTCACTAACCCAGAAAGCCCCTTAACAACTATAATGAACAGGAATGGCGCCAGAGGGTCGCCTTGCCTAAGACCCCTTTTCGGTTTAAATTACTCCATGAGACTACCATTCATCAGAATAGGTATGATTGCTGATTCCATACATGCTTTAATCCATTTAATCCATTTGCTATTAAAACCTAGTTTCCCCAGCATATAATATAGGAACTTCCAATTCACCGAGTCATAAGCTTTTACAAAATTCACTTTGACAAACACTCCACTTTCCTTCTCCTTCTTAAGGTAATCCACCGTCTTATTTGCTACCAAAATACTATCCAGCATACCCCTCCCACCTAGAAACGCGGATTGGTTTACACCAATAACTGTAGGTAGCACTTTCTTAAGCCTATTTGCTAAAATCTTCAATAAAATTTTGTACACACGCAACTAGAAAATTGGCCTAAACTCATTCAAATTAGAGGGGTTATCCTTCTTAGGTACCAATGTTATGAACGAGGCGTTACAAGCTCTTGGGATGAATCTGGTACTCTGAAAACTAACAATAGCCCTGACAATATCCTTACCTATAACCTCCGAGTTCTTCTTAACCAACGCACAATGATCAGAGACCTATTTACTCAACACATATTGCTTAGAACCGGACCAGTACATCAGTCACTCATCAGATACAAGGGCTCTATCCAATCTACTCCTAGCCACCCCATTAGGTTTATACCATGTATACTTCCTCTCCACTACTGGAATATCCTTCAAAGAACACCTCTCGATAAACTCACTAAACCTGGCTATTTTGCAGTTATTAACCGTCCCATTATTCTTGCATTTCCTTTCAAATACGTTTCTAACCGCGTTAAAATCACCGATCACACATCTAATCAAACAATTAGCATTTTCCAATTTGTCCTCTATTTCTCTCCATAATATCACTTTCTCTTTTATTAGAACAAGGGGCATATACATTCATGATAAGGACCTTCACATTAGAATCAGACGCACCATATTTATAGTCCACAGCAAGAAGAACATACCCTTTCCCTTCCTCAACCGAGACACACTTAAACACTTTGTTATCCCACATAGTCAATATACCCTCTCCTTCTCTATCAATCCCTCTATGAACCCAACTAATATCATTACTTCCCCAAAGACTAAAACAATTAGAAGTATTCAAACTGACTAGCTTAGTCTCCTGCACACATAGCACATATAATAAATTGAGAGGTCCTTTACTTGCAAAAGAGAGAATTCATGTAGAAAACCTTTTGGAACCTATGAGAAACTCATGGAAACATAAAGGGGTGACAGTTGTTAGTGATGGGTGGAGTGATCCTCAAAAAGGGCCACTTATAAATTTTATGGTTGTCACTGATAGTGGACCAATGTTTTTAAAGTCAATAAATGCATCTGATGAGATAAAAGACAAAGATTTTATTGCTAGACACATGAGAGATGTAATTATGGAAGTTGGGCCAGATAATGTGGTACAAATTATTTATTTGCGTTTGTCTTATTTATAACATTATAAATTTATAATATTATGTCAATTTATTTATTTTTTATATTTATAATGTTGTAGATATTATAGTCGTGAATGGTTAAGTGAAGATTCACAAAGACTTGTTCCACATCATGATGGTGAACTTACTCATGAGAGGAAGAAATGTTTTATGAGGTACTTTGATGATCCAAATGTAAGGAGAAAAGTCAATATAGAATTTGTAAACTTTTCAAATAAAAGTGAAGAATTTCACAATGTTGACTCTTTAAGAAATAGAGGTAAAATGGATGAAAAACATGGTGGACTGTTCACGGAGCTCGTGCACTAATACTTCAGAAAATAGCTCCTAAGCTACTTGGACAACCATGTTCTTCTTCTTGCTGTGAAAGGAATTGGAGTACCTACTCTTTTATACATTCTTTGAAAAGGAATAAGATGACACCTAAAAGGGTAGAAGATCTAGTTTATGTCCATAGTAATCTTTGTCTTCTCTCAAGAAACTCTTCAAAATACAAAGAAGAGGAAACTAAATTGTGGGATATTGCAAGAGATGACTTATCATTGAATGATAATGAAATTCTTGAAATTGCCAGCTTATCTCTTGATAAACCAGAATTAGAAAGTGTACTTTTCAATGAAGATCTCTTGATAAACTAGAATTGGAAGGTGTACTTTTCAATGAAGATGAAATGTAGAAGTTATATCTTTTGTTAGAATTTTTTATAAAAGTTTTTTTTTTCTCACATTGTTAACTATATAAATAAATTTTAATAAATTCATATATATATATATATATATATATATATATATATATATATAT
>Ga0209700_110111_pt1 | contig 10139 bp, 5 predicted proteins | sample SiratroredBW_FD_187528 | JGI IMG/M metagenome (GOLD analysis project Ga0209700, IMG submission 187528) | Root nodule microbial communities of legume samples collected from California, USA - Siratro red BW (SPAdes) (version 2) | ecosystem: Host-associated > Plants > Roots > Nodule | place: USA...
TGGCTCAGAAGCGCAAGAAAACAGAGAATCTCTGTAAACTTAAAGAGAGAAATATTTTTTGTCTATATTTAACTCATACATGGGGGTAGCCTTTTATAGGCCAATGCAAGTAATAAAGAAATATAAATTGCAATGTGAAAATGATGAAAAGATGGTGGTTGAGGTAGCTGGCCATGTGCTGGAAAATGGCTAGCCATGTGCAAAGATGGTGGCATGAGCTGGTGATGTGCTGGAGATGAGCTGGAGATGCTTTCTGGTTCAACACCATTTTCTGAAGAAACCATTCGAATATATAGGTCTTGCCCGGGAACTGAAGCCACCCTTAAATCAAGCAAAGCTCCATACCAAATAATACATCCTTTACCATCACCCCTGACATCTAAATTTGAATATGCAGTGCAAGAACAACTTAGCAAGCATTTTGCCTTGCAATTCTCGAGTGTCAAATTTCCATCAACCCAAGAACTTGTAGTATCTGGCATTTTCAATCCACTGAATTTTTTAAAACCATCTTTGTTTTTTACTCCACAACTCCACGCTTCACTATGAACACATCCTTGGCTCCAATCCAATGCCTCATAATTTTGAACTGATTTTGGCTTGAACCCCGTTAAACACTGGCACGGTGGTGACTCATTCACAATACAGTTCCCATAGGGACCACAAAGATTGTAGGTGTCACAAATGTCTCTTGGAACTGATGAGTAGAGCTTCCAAGTTTGGTTCTCTACATTCAAATTATAGCGCTGGCGAGAATAAACAGATTGGTTCAAAACAACTCTTGTAATCAAGGACTTATTCCCAATGTTGTATGTGTAATACACTTCATCAGCAGTGGACTCTAACTCTAAGTTAAAAAGGGGTGTCGTTTTGCCATTGAATCTAACACCATTCCAAGGGCCACTCCTATAATACTCACTTGAACCTTTCCACATAACCAATTCAGTAGTGTTACCTAGCACCATACCCCAAATGAAGTCGCCTGGAGAAGGGTCATCCCAGTTCTTCCATGATGTTAAACGCCGGTTAAGACCCGTCTTAAGGTTCCATCCGATCTTCATTCCTGGCAGGAAAGTATCAGAAGGGTAGTCAAAGCTTTGCCACAAGTATTTCTGTGGGTTCGAATCCTTCTCATCTCTTAGTACCAAGTTCCCTGAGTCAAACAGCTGAACAATTAGACTCCGTGCTTTCGTTTCTTCAGTTGAGTTTGCTGACCAAACAAGCGTAGTGTTATTGCTGAGTATAACCAGTTTTCCGTCTGTGTTTATGCTGAGCTTGCTAGAATTATCCTTAACTGGGTTTTCACGGTTGGCAACCCAAACGACGGTTCTAACTGGGATACTTCTGTACCATATTCCAAGGTAGCGTTTTGTGGTAGTGTTGGTGCTAGTTTTTGGACTAAAGAAACCCATTTCAAAAGTTCCTTCTTTGGACACCAAGGTACTGCCATCAAGAAGCGGCTGCGACACATTCATGGTGTCAGTTGCAGATGAAATTATAGGCAACAAATTGAGTAGATAAGAGAAAAGAGAGAGAAAGGTGAAAGAGGCCATTGCTTTGTTAAATTATTGGTAGACAGTGAACGAATTACATTGTTTGTGGCCGCCTTGATACTTTATGCGAACCATTAAAAGAGAATTGTAAACACTGCTTGATGTGAACTTCTCAAAAGAGAATAGGAGAAGAAAAAGATCAAGTTTGTGATTTAGCACAGTTTCATAGCGGGTTGGTAAGATCTTCCAATCTGGTTGCTTAGACCTACCTGGTATGAAAGGTTTGACATTATGTTTTTCTTTGGTTTGACCCGCTCTATAAACAAAAGGATAATAAATATACACTTATCTCTACTTTAGTTATACATATACATATATATACATATATATACATATTATATCATATATCTTATAAATTCATATTATTCTCTCTTTCTTTAGGTGTAGATGAGATAAAGATCTTCATTTAGAGTATTAATGAAACATTTTCCTCAACAAATTGCTTAGTGAAAACGAATTATTGGATTTCAGAAGAATGGATATACAAAATTAATGTACGATTCAAAATATTTCAGAAAAGTAAGATATCTGCTTCATCGATTAATATATTAGATTATTTCAGTAGGAGATTTGACTTTGAGTTTAGGTGATTCTTAACTAATAATTACTGCTATTAGGTCGTTTTTAAAGAAAAAAGGATGTATAATTATGAATACATTTTCCACTTAAAAATTGTGAAATAGATTTGCGTGAAAAAAGAAAAAAACTAAAGCTTAAGAAAACGTCGAGTTTTTACATCAATCGTTAAATGATCAATGTAGGACCCCGAGAAAAAAATATAAAATTCAATGCATAATTATCCAAATTTGAATTCCTTCAAGTTTATTTAAATCAATTTATCTCAAATTTTTATTTATATTTTTTGATATTAAGTCAATTATTTAATTGGATTTGGATTACATATATTGGATAACTTTTTGGATTTCAAAAAATTCAAAATTAAGGTATGTTTAGGTTATATCTAGTTACGAAGTTAACATTAGGTCAGGATTATACAAGGTCGAGTCGATCAGACCAAAGTCATGTAAGGTTAGGTTGGGTTAGCTAAAAAAAAGTTAGATTGGGTCACACAAAAATCTAGATAGTCTAGATCAAGTTAAGTTGGATTGAGTCCACGATGGGATCAAGTTCAGTCTCGGTATCTCCTTGTATAACATTGTGCCATAGGTTTACAGTTGGTAAAACGAGATAAAAACCTTACACAAAATGTATCTAACAAATTTACAACATTTTTGGGTAGAGAATAATACTATTTTAAGATCAAGCTTGCCAAGGTAGTTGAAAAGTACCTATAATGCATTCCCAATTCCTTTGAGAAAAGATTAGCTTTAGTGAGTTATGCCTTCTCATAAGCCTTTAGATCCACCGTCCCACAATATTTCTTGACACTCGCACTTCCACTTTTGAGGAAGTTTAGTCTTCATGACATTTGGTGCGAGAGGATGGAAAATTGTAAGATTTGCCTTCGTGAACTCATTTAGAAGGGGAGTTGGTATTACCTTGTTATTTATCATATCCTTGTGATTCCCCTCCTATAGATGGTTTCTAAACCTAAGTTTATGGGTGCATGGTACTATTAGTTCAAGATTAACCTTTATTTTGAAATTGTTGAGTTTGTGCCCCTGTTGGTATTTTAAGGACCAAGAATCATGGGGTGGTAATCTCCTTTGTAGCAAGCTCAGAAGCAGGGGTTTGTGAGATTTCATGACTTGTTCAATTAGGTCTTGTATATTTTGCTCGAGTTACTCATGGATAACCTACAACACGTTTTTAATCCTAACTCAACCTTACAAAATCGGCTTGTAAGGTGAGGCTTGCACCCACTTTATAAACTATTGAAATGCCTCATCTCTAGTTGATGTGGGATCTCTAACACCCCCCTCACGTCGAGACTCCTCAACTCGAGCGTGAAACTTATATGTATGGGTGGTCTGATAGCGGCCCGATAGCGGGTGGTCCGATAGGCCCAACAACCTGGCTAGGATAGACTCTGATACCATATCAAGAAGTTGACTTTAAGCCTAACTCAACCTTACAAAACCAACTTGTAAGGTGAGGTTTGCATCCACTTTATAAACTATTGAAAGGCCTCATCTCTAGTCGATGTGGGATCTCCAACAGTTCCAATGTTGAGTCAGCTCGGATCGGTGTTGCTCTTTTAAAAACTCCATGTCTTTATCAAACTTATTTTGCATTTAAATTACTGCATTATGGAGATTCTCTTGATTTTTTGGAAGAAGAACCTTGATTTGTGCTGACAGGGTTCCATCAGTCGATAGATTCATCTCGGTGATGATATTAAAATTCTACTTCTAGTTAGTACCCCAAGATGGATTACATGAGAGAACAAATTTATATGATGTTATTGATACATTTTAGGTCAAAATCAATTCTTTCCTCACTTAAAACTTGTTTAATTATCAATTTAAGTAGTTTTTATTAATAATTGATTGTAAGAGTGAAGATAAGGATATGATACTAATTCAATTTATTTTTAGTAAAATTTATGAGAAAAATATTGGTTGAGAAGAACTAGGATTGAAGTCTTGAAGAAATGAGTAAATGATATGGATTCTTGAAGGTGTTTAGGATCTAGATCAACTTGAAAGATGAAGAACAAAATCCAACAATGAAAGGAATGAAATAGGCGCAACAATGGAAAACAATGGTTAGCATATGATGCGGCAATGTAGAAAAATAATAGAACAAGTATCTATCAATGTAAAATGAAATAAAAAAAAATGGAATAAGGAAGAGGATGAAAAGTAGAACACGCGACCTATGGAAAGAATTCCAAGGATAAGTGCTAGAGGAGCCACCACATGAGAATGCTTCTCAAGATAAAAACTCAAACAAGAAAAGAAAGGAAAAACTCAACTTTCAAGAAACACCTTCAAAGGTATATTCATTCACTCTCTAATTCATGTGCTTTGTACAAAAGGTTGGAGTCTTATTTGTAATAGTTCATGGAAACCCAAAGGCGAAAAAATTAACAAAGTTAACTAGGATTAAAAGTAACTCATCTCATAGAAGTACATGAAGTAGTTAGGAAGGTTATGAATGAGCAAGTGGTGGTTCTGAAGATTCATGGAGGTGTATGGGATAGTTTAGATGTAATAATGGAAGTTGTAATTGGTTTGATGATGTGACAATCCTTGTGCTTTCATTTGATTAGTGGAGAGCTATAAAAGTTAAACTGCTTCTCTCTCTCAAGTTATTGTCATCCTCTTTCTGCTTTCTTTCAAAATGCTTCAAAAACTTGATTTATTCTTTTAATCTCCTTATCCAAAGCTCTAATTTTTCTATCATCATTCTTCCTTCAAACTTCTTTCATTATTCTTTTTCTTTTCTTCTAACCATGCTCCTATTTTAATTCCTTGTTGTTCATCCTCCTCTTGTTTTGTAGGTGCCTCATCCTTACATGTATTAGAAAAAAGAAACAAATAAATCCAAGCTCAATTCAACCATGTGTGAGTCCACTTGGGAGAAAATCGAGAAGGAAGGAAGCAATAGTAATACCCAACGTAGAAATATGGACCGACGCAGGTTCGGCCCAGTACTAGAATAGTAACAAAATCTAGTGGCACCCAACACTATATTCTATGACGGGCTTGAACATTATTTTTTGTAGTTTATTTAAAAGACTTCCAGGATTAGGGTTAGGTATCTTTGGCTATAATAGATAACAAAATTGACTCTTGAAGATGTCTTTAGACTTTGTTTGGAGTAATCTTTTTATTCCATCATTCTTCTTGTAATGTTTGGTTTCCTAATGCCTATGAGGAGCTAAATTGCTCATTGTTGGGGTTAAGTTAAATCCTTTTTGCAATCTCATGTAATCATATTCATGCTCATATTTGTCTTATCATAAATGTTTTTCTTTTAATATATCAATTTATTAATTCCGTGCTTATGCTTGTTGTGCAGATCTATAACTCGATTATTGATTCTTAAGAGTATTGAAAATATATTTTGAATCTAAAACTGAATTAAATTACCAAATGATAGCTCATGTTTAGGAATACAATGTGATTCAATTGTTGTCATTAAGATTCCTTAGTTTATGCAAGAGTCATCTATATAATCGATCAAGAAATTAACAGTTAATAAATAATGCCCAGGCTCATCCGTTGACGAATCAGGGTTGAGTAATTTCATGGATTGACATTGATTATTATTAGAATAGAAGATAAATTCTTTTCATACATGAGAATGAGGATCGGTGAGATCCAACCCTAGCAAGATCATCATATTATTATTAGACCTTTTTTTTGTCTTTGATTGTTGATAAAAATACAACAATATTTTTTCATTTTTTTTCATCTATTATCGAACTTTGAATTTGTTTTGAATCTGAATTTTTTTATAATTGCTGGAATCATTCTATATTAAACAAATCCTTTGAAGAAAAATATAATTTTATTACTTACTACATTGCACTTGCCATCATTGTACATTTTTGCTAAAAATTCATTTTGAGGATTGTTGCTGATGAGGCAACAATTCTACTTCTAGTTAGTACCACAACACTTGTGGTAGGGAATGGTTTTATCCAGGCCCCAGAGTGGATGTCAAATGTTCTTACCTAAATAGAGCGCAAATCTCTCGAGATAAAGAAATGTTGTTTGCCTAACAAGCGAGTTGTGACTTTGAGATATGATCACCAAGATCATCAAAGATGATGAGAGGAGATTCATCTCTAGAAAATTATCTTATGCTTAAGTAAGAAAAGAGTAAATAATGAGTATATGGGTGAATAGTTCTTGTGAAATTGATATGTATTTGTAGACTTTTTTAAACTTAAGTTGAAGTATTAAAAAAATATTTTCAAATAAATAAGAGATACAATTATACAATTGATAATTAAATATTTATATTCAATCAATTATATATATATATATATAAACGTTATATGTTTGCGTCTATTTGATTTGATTGAATTCAATTTAATTGAACTACATTATTATGCGTATATTCCAGTATCTTTAATAGGAGTAAGTACAAATTTCAATTTCAATATGACTAATGTTATAATAATCGCTATTGTAATAATCACTCTTATAAAATATCAACATTGAAAAGGATTTTCATATCGTTATTGAAAACATATAATTTTTCAATGATGCTATGATTAACATTAGTTTTAAAGCTATAATACTGAAAGGTTCACAATGTAAAAGAGATTACGGTAGTAATGTGAACTAAATTTTAAAAAATTGATAAAGCTAAGTTTATTTATATAATTGTTTACATGAACTTAATCGATATTATAATTTGAGTGAATTGGAATCGACTTATCTTTCAACTTTTGATTATCTGGATTGTTTGAATTATTACTCAGGACCAATTTATACTACAATTTGAGTGAATTAAATTAAACTAAATTACCATGAATTGTTTTTCAACTTTTAAATTATGTCAATTGTGTGAATTATTATCAATGAACATAGTTTAAAACATATTTTCCAATCTTAAATGTTATAAATCTTTATCGTTTAAATAATTTTATTTAAGAATGATTTATTTTTTTAAAAAACTAATTAAAATAAGAATATAATTCAAATATTTTATGCAATTTAGTTTGATACCAATTTGGTTGACTTTTAAATTTTTTCAAAACATCTCTAAAGATGGGGAAACCGACCTAATTTATTATAGCTTTAATTTTGAGCCTGTTTAAAATCTTGAATCTCTCTTTTCCAAAATATTTATATACAAGTCTTCAGTGTATCTGACAAAAATATTCCAAAGACTTTGAGTTTATAGTCTAAATTCTTTATCATTTATTTCAGATATTTTAGTCTATGAAACACGTAATAATTTATTTTAGTTGGGTCCGGACCACAAATTATAAGATTTAAAAAATAAAATATTTTAAATTTACGTTATTTTGATTTAAATTTTTATAATTTTTTAACCTTTTAATTGAAAAAGTTTATGTTTTCAAATTTTGAATTCATAGTATGAATATGATTATTTAATTAATTATATATATATATATATATATATATATATATATATATATATATATATATATATATATAAAGTACTTAATTACAAATTCTGACTTTCAACTAATAAGACAAAAGTACTGCTTGACCAAGTCAAATCTTCAACAAAAATATGATGGTAAGGGAAGGCTTAATATGTCTAAGAACTGTGAATTACATTGCTTTAACCATTATTTCGACCAAGTGTATATATATATATATATATATATATATATATATATATATATATATATATATATATATATATATATATATATATATCATATATCATATCTATAAAGGTTTCTTGGAGACATAATGAGCTATACTGATATAGACAAACTTTAACTTGTGAAGACCATCGAGTGAATAGAATACTGCACTTACATATTTACCAGACACAAATGTATACTAAAACATCTCTACCTAGCCTCTAGTAGGGTTACAGTTAATTCATTAGTGGAAGTCTTCATTTCATTGCTAGTTGAACATTCTCCTGCAATCTTCGTCCTTTCAATAAGGAAACCAGGTTCCTTAGGTTGTGGCAAAGTATTTTCACTGCTCAACATAAAAATCACTGATGCCATGTTCGGCCTATCCTCTGTATATAGTTGCACACATAAAAGACCAACATGTATGCAGCGTAGTACTTCAGAGACGGTAAAGGTGTCGCCCAATGCTGCGTCAACTAATTTCATTGTAGAGCTTTCTTTCCACAATCTCCAAGCCTACAACATAAAAAATAAAGTAATTATTCTAAAGTTCGTAAAGGTAAATAAAGGAAACTTATGTTTTTTGTCTTACATGTCCTAATAGATTAAGTCCGTGATCTGGAAAGAAAATTCCTCTGTTTTTCTTCCCACTTACTATCTCAAGTAATAGTACCCCAAAGCTGTATACATCAGATTTGACAGAGAACAGCCCATCAATTGCGTATTCTGGTGCCATGTATCCACTTGATGAAATTGAAAAATGGATTAGTTTTGTCCATATAAAATGAAGAAAATTCATATGCAACTTACAACTTCAGTGCATAGGTACTTACTAAGTTCCAACCACCATTTTTGTATTCTGTTCTGTTTGATTTGCACTAAACATTCGCGCCACACCGAAATCTGAAATTTTTGGATTTAACTCGCTATCTAGTAAAATATTGCTTGCTTTCATATCTCTATGAATTATTCTTAATCTAGAATCTTGATGAAGATAAAGAAGTCCTTTAGCAATTCCAAATATAATGTTAAATCGCTTAGACCAGTCCAGGAGTGCACCTTTGGAAGAATCTGCCGAAATTCGTTGAGTTAGTCCAAACAAGAAACAAATGAAGTAGTTCAGTATAAATAAAACTTTTGCTTTCTGAGTCACATACCAAAAAGAAAGGAATCCAAGCTTTTATTAGGCATGTATTCATAGATCAGCACTTTTTCCGCTCCTTGAGTGGAACAACCGAGAACCTTAACAAGATTTCGGTGCTGAAGTTTGGCACACAATATAACTTCGTTCTTGAATTCTTTCACTCCTTGTCCAGTATTATTAGAAAGCTTCTTCACAGCTATCTCTTGTCCATCTTCTAGTGTACCCTAGAATTTTAAATAAAATTGGCTGAATAATTGAAACAATGAAGTAAAGGAATATGAACTCTTTATCTTTGTAACATATTATTAACAAGTTGCATATTTGATTATTTACCCGATACACAGGTCCGAAACCACCTTGGCCAATCCTCTTGTCACTTGAAAAGTTATTTGTGGCACGAACTATTGTAGAAAAATCGAAGGAAGAAAGCTCTAAGTCTTCTTCACATCCTTCGTCTTTATTTTCTTCTGAGGTTAACTCTGTTTCCTCCCATGTAAATTAATCAGCTTAACATGATGCAAGTTCACCATATATTTGAATGTTCCAATTATCCAAAAGTTCATCATATAAATATATGAATGACACAATTTAATAGCAGACGTGTCATTTCAGTCAAAGAAACTGCATAGCTAGTTAAAGTACTTGTAGTAACAAAGTCTAATGGAGGTCAGGTTAAGAAAGTTTACCTCTAAGCTTTCTTTTCCGCCAGTAAGCATAGGCGAAAATGAAAATAATCACAAAAGCAAGGAGAGTCACAGGAATCACCACTGCTACAATTTTCTTATCCCATCCTTTGTCTGAAAAATGAACCAAGTATCACACACTCAAACAATACACAAAGATGAAGTAAACTAAAATTAAGAAAGGATAAAAAAAATTCACACCTGGCTCAGAAGCGCAAGAAAACAGAGAATCTCTGTAAACTTAAAGAGAGAAATATTTTTTGTCTATATTTAACTCATACATGGGGGTAGCCTTTTATAGGCCAATGCAAGTAATAAAGAAATATAAATTGCAATGTGAAAATGATGAAAAGATGGTGGTTGAGGTAGCTGGCCATGTGCTGGAAAATGGCTAGCCATGTGCAAAGATGGTGGCATGAGCTGGTGATGTGCTGGAGATGAGCTGGAGATGCTTTCTGGTTCATTCTCCCCTGGTTGAAGGAGACTCGTCCTCGAGTCTAACACTTTCTTCATCGAAGTAAGGTGAAAGATCTGCAACATTGAATGTAGCGGAAACT
>Ga0209700_110112_pt1 | contig 10139 bp, 6 predicted proteins | sample SiratroredBW_FD_187528 | JGI IMG/M metagenome (GOLD analysis project Ga0209700, IMG submission 187528) | Root nodule microbial communities of legume samples collected from California, USA - Siratro red BW (SPAdes) (version 2) | ecosystem: Host-associated > Plants > Roots > Nodule | place: USA...
CTGAAATGCGCACATATAAAACCAGAAAATTATAATTATCTTTTCACATCACAAAACTAAACTATATAATAAGTGCAATGGACCTATATTTATGTATTTAGTTGCATAATTTAACTATTGGACCAAATTATGCAAAAATTAAGAAGTAGATTTAAAATTTAATTTATCTTTACAAAATCTTATTTTGCAGGATAAATATTTCTTAGCTTATGTCATAATAAACCTAGTTAAACGATTTAAGATTTAAAATTTAAAATTTAGGATTTAGGATTTTTTAAGATGAGTGAATAATATGTATAAGAATAGTTCTGATTGATAGTGGTAAAACTTACTGGTTGGAATTGGTTTGAGAGAGTTAATTGGAGAACCATCCCCGGGCACTGATGAGGGAGCAAATACCATGGCTCTTCTTTCAGGCGCGTCCAAGGTAAATGTTCCTGTTACTACTTCCCGTAATGTTGCAGTGTAGGAAACAGAATCTAATATCTTCTGCATCGCTTTCCCTACCTTGTGCTGTAATATATATATATATATATATATATATATATATTATATTATATGGGTGTCGAAAAATTATAGTACGTGGAGCTTAATTGTGGGAGCTAAATGTTTAGGGCTATCAACTTTGGAGGCCCATCTTATGCTTCAATAATTTTCTTCTAACTTAGTAGAGAGCTGGAAGAAGAAAAATTGGAGTTTGTGGAGGTCATATAAATATTAGTATTGCTCAAGTTAATAATTTTTTTTCATTATAAATATACTCAAATTTATAAATTACATAAATTAATTAGTATATAAAATTTTTAAATTTATGTCATATAACATTAGAGGTGAGTATTTAGTTTGGGGTTAGTAAGCCACTTCGAATCCGTATGGTACATAAGATTTAAAATTTTGAGATCATTATTTCGTGAACTTATTATATCGTGAATTTTTTAGTTTTGTCTATGTTTAGTGACGAATTAAGAAAAAAATTATATATTTGAGAGCAAAAATGTTCGATTCACTTAAACGTATTTTCTTTTGCTCACCCTCACGTAAGCTACTTAGACAAAACACTTAATATAATGACTCAAACAATATTTTCACTTTGTTAACTCAATTAAAACCTTTTAAAGTAGCACTTAGATCTTTCTAAAAACAAAACTATCTCTCTCCTGAATTTTTCTAATTTTCTCAACTAATTCATATGATTTTTTCTCTTATTATATAATAATGAATCTATTATACTTTCAATACTAAGAAGGACAGAAGACTCCATTTAAATAAGGGAGAATAACCTTAGCCCAACTTACAATGTTGAACTCCAAACTCAACAGGTTCATAGATAGTATTCAACCACACATGTCATCAACAACTGTATACCTTAGGTACACAAAAACCCTCTAGAAACAAAACTGTCTATCTCTCTCTTTTGATTCTTGCACAACTTTCTTAACCAATTCCTATGATTTTCCTTCCATTACACAACTATGAATTTATTATACTCTCAAGACTGAAAGGGTTAAAATAGGAAGAATAATTCTGGTCCAACTTACAACATTGGATTCCAACTCAACAGGTCCTTAGAGAATATCAACCACACATGTCACCAATAACATCATACCTCAAGTGCAACAGAAGAACTCCATGCTTTTCACAACACATGAACTTCAAATTCCATGTGGCTAGTTGGAAACCTTTAAATGCATAAGCAATTGACAAATAACAAATGCACAATCAAATAATTTTACTGAACTTCTAGGTTTTACTAAAGAATATTATATGCTCATACAAAAAATGTTCTTCAATTCTACATACTAGAGAGTATTGGACACAAATGTAACTTATCGTATTCAATTTTAATATTAAATATGTGAAACCAATATCACTATATCCAAATATAATAGATGTTCTTTAATATTTCACTTAAAGAGTTTTTCTTGGGTGAAACTCTTTTCTGGTGGATTAGGTTGAGTTTTCAACTAATGTTAACCCTTCAATTGAATGGAATAATTGATTCTGGGTGGACTAGGTCAACCAAATTGATGGTTTGTCTAAGTCACACAAGGGCTACTACTACCACACCACCTACAAGCTCACCTGCCATATTTGCAAATGCATCAAAAACAGAAAAAAGACCTACAAGCTCACCTGCCATATTTGCAAATGCATCAAAAACAGAAAAAAGAACAGGTCCTACCTCACATGTCATTTGGTCCAACACTTGGAATGCACACCACGACTACAATTCCAACCAAAACAAAACTGCTAACCACATAACATTAATCAGTCATACGAGCAAATTGTTTGATTCAATACATTTCCGTACCATAATCTTTTCAGTACCTGTGTTAATTATAGCTAACTTATTAAACACAAAAGAAACAATTTAGTCTCAGATTAAAGAATCAAAACGACAAAATTTAAACTTTACAGGACTACACTGAATCAAAATTACAAACCGGACAAATTGTTTTATCAGCTAAACTTCTCCAATTGAGAGGGTTTTGAATTAACACAAACTGAAAGAAATTCGTTCAATGAAGCAGGACTGAATCAATTTGATATTTCACTTAAAGAGTTTTTAATAAATTGCATAATATGTTGGTTCAGAAAGAGGCCAGACTTAAAGAATCAAAGAAACCACTCCATTCATTATGTGAATAGTCAATGAGCTGGAAAGAAAGTTTATAAGAAACATGGAAGGGGTAAAAGACCATTAAAGATTACAAGATCCTCTACAAAAATCCACAAGAAGAATGAGAAATGTCATTTATGTGGGAAGTCTAAACATTTGTAGAAGGATTGGTCAAAACGTAAAAACTTGGTTCAAAAAGAAAGGTGAGTATAATGATCATATATGTTTTGAATCAAATTTAACTAAAGTTCCCCATAATGCATGCTTGGTGGATCGATTCTGGATGTATGTCTCATGTTTCTAATATGATGCAAAGATTTATTTCAACCCAGACCATAAACCCAAATGCAAAGTATCTTTTTTATGGGGAATAGAGAGAAAATTTCAGTGGAATCTATTAAGACTTATTGTTTAATATTTGACACTGAATTTTATTTAGATTTGTTGGATACTTTTTATGTACCTAGTATTTCTAGAAATTTAGTTTCCTTGTCTAAACTTCATGCTGTTGGATACTCTTCTAAGTTTGGGAATAGTTGTTTCAGTTTGTATAAGTGTACTTGTATGATTGGGTTTGGTACAATTTTTGATGGTTTATATAAATTGAATCTTGATAATTTATATGTTGAAACTCTTATGACCTTGCATCATAGTGTTGACAATAAATATGGTTTAGTGGATGAATGTTCTACTTGTGGCATAAATGTTTGGGACATATTTCCAAAGAAATGATGGAAAGATTAGTAAAGAATGAAAGTCTTTCAAATTTAGATTTTACTGATCTGAATGTATGTGTGGATTGTATTAAAAGCAAACAAACAAAACACATTAAGAAAGAAGCCACAAGAAGTACTCAACTTCTTGAAATTATACATACCAATATATATGGACATTTTTTATGTAAAATCTTTCAATAAAGAGAAGTACTTTATTACTTTTATTGGTGAGTATTATGAAAGATATGATGAAAGTGGACAACATCCTGGTTCGTTTGCTATTGACCATTAAGAAAGTGTGTGGAAAAGAAGAGTGAATGAAAGAGATAGATTGAGAAAAGAAGATTGAAGTTCTTTCCACCATTGATTAAGTCTCTCATGGATCAAGATAAGTTTTTCTTATTATCATATATATTATGTGAGAATCATAGATTCTAAGATTCTATAAACGTATGTTTATGATTGTTTTATATTTATGATTATTTTATGAAATTATGATTGATCTTACATGAGAGAGTGAAAAAAAAAATGAATTTGAGATAAAATTGAATGAAGAGTTAGATTTACATCTTTGTAGTTTTGCAAATGTGGAATTTTGATCTCTACAAAATTTTTAATTTCAGATTTGATTTATTAGATTTTCAAGATTAAGTAATTGTTAATAGAAAATGTTAGCTAGATATGAAAATAACAATTGTTTAAGCTTGTGAAATCCCTTACTATTTATATTACGTGAATAAGTAATTGATATTATTATCGGTAACGAACATTTGATATTACATCTAAAATTGTTTGCTTTAGTTTCACACAATTTTTTTAGTTAGTTGTCACTGCTTTGAGTCTCTAATTTTGTACTTGGTATATTTTTATTCTAATTTTTACTCTTGGAATTGATGAAAATGAATAATTTGTATTGTTACGTTGTTGTTGACATAATTTAAATGATCACAAGACACAATCCGTGTCAGGAGAATATTTGTTCAGTGAGTAATTTAACTTATTCTATATTTATATTTATTTTATTATTATTATTTATTTTAATATTTTAAGTGTTTACTGTTATTTTAATGAATATAAAATATATTTAATAGAATCATTGACATATTATGTTAGGTATCTAAGTGAGGGTCTTTGTGAAGTGAGGTACTTAGTGTTTGAAAATCTTTATGTTTGAGAGGAGTATATCAATGTGGAAGAGTGATTCTCACTTAAGAGGAAGATTGTTAGGTATTTAAGTGTGAGTCTAAGTTTCACATTGACTAGAAATGAAAAAGTTGAGTAACATAAAAAAAAAACCTACAACCCTAATACCTTACAATTTTAAATTAAAGATGATATTATTCCTTTATATGTATAAGTTTTTTTCTTATTTTATTTGTTTCTCTAATGTATGTCACTCGAATTTTTCCAATATATTACAACACATATTTCTGCAGTTCAGTTCTTTTATTGTCCTTTTGAAGCAATGCAATTGGACACTTTCCTGATAAAACATTCTGACCAACATAATCATTGAAATGGCTGCGTTTTTCAATGTAATAGATTTGTCTTCTATGCTTTAACATCTCACTAATCCAATTCCTAACCCAATTTCTCGTTTACAAGGGGCATGATTTTTGTTTTCACTTGCATTTTAAAGTTGGTTAGTGTGGTTCTGTTTTCCGCCAGTGCGACAAATTTTATCTAGTAGACTTAATGCTGCTGGCTTTATACGTAATATCTTTGCCAATTTTGGACTAAGGGGTTGCTGTGAGATCAACCCCAATACAACACTACCACCTCAACTTGCGGAATTTGTAAGGAGCATGTGTAAGTAAATTTTACATTTTACACGTCCTAATGGCACATCAATGACAGTCTTGGTTTCTATAGACAATATGGTTTCTCACAAGAGTTAAGGGTTTTAAAAACTATTTTTCCAGTTGATAAAAAAGATAACAATTTTTACAGCTCTGTTATTGCAAATAGGAATGATATATAACACCAATAATGGTGCAGTAGCTTCTCGGATGATGACCAACTTGTCAAGCTTACTGTCCACTCTACCTGCAAACTGTAGAAAAATAGGTTTGAATTTTTATTTGCACTTTTTCAGGTGTTCAAATTTAATTAGAGTGATTAATTGGCATGATATGGGATTGTGAATTTAGGGTGCATTCATGGACCTGGTCTCCTTACCCAAGGGCCATCATGAACTTAACAGACTACCTTAGAGCTGCATCTGATAAACAAACTCTCGTGTTTGTTTCCATGTGTACAATATTTTTTAACAATAAGATAAAAGGTAAAGAAAATAGTAACAGGTGTCAATAATATGATTTAAATCTTACATTTGTTGAGATTGTACACCCAACAAAATGCAAAAAGTCTTAACTATCTAATATTTTAGATTAGTGTCCACAAATTATTTTATATTTGTGACTTCAATTCATGTATTATTCATAAATATATTATTCACATCTAAAATATATATATATATATATATATATATATATATATATATATATATATATATATTTTTTTTGTCTACAGAGTAAAACCTTAATGAAAATTGGATGTTATTGAAAAATAAATCCGAAATTATTTAATTGACAAATGTTTGTTTTGTTAATAACAATGTCTGATATGTTTATGTACATAATTGTGACAAATAAATGAGTTTATGTACATAATTGTGATAAATAAATGATGAGAAGATTTTTTAACAAATGAAGCAGTAATATGTATGAATTAAGCCTTCTATTTAGTAAAAGTTGATAAGAGAAAAAATATATAAAATATACTCACAAATAATTTTTTGTTAGAGATTAAATAAAAAACAAGCACTTAACATAATACTATATTAATTGTACATTTTTAATTTAAATTACTGGTATACATATATATATATATATATATATATATATATATATATATATATATGAGCAGAAAAATTTGTAATTACAGTATATGGATGTCATACCAATTTATATCGTACATAAATGGAGCATGGAACGCGCATTTCCGGAACTAATCTATTAACAGTTTTACAAAAAATGAATTATTGAGTGAAAATTATCCAGCATCTAACAAAAAATATCCAAGGACCACTTTTGGAATAAAATCAGCTGCAGATATGAATTACACAAGACCATACTTCCTCTCCATGGCATTCAGGACTGTAACCACGCCATGAGTGGAAACCAGTTCAACATCAGAAACTGCACAGAAAATAAATTAACGGTTAAAATTAGATCGTGTCAGATTCTAGTTTCATTGTACTTTGAAGTTGTTCTACTACAGCCAATATAGAAGATAGATGATTAAAATAAATGTCATACCTCGCACAAAATCGTCAATGTATGAGTAAATCTCAGTGTCAAACTGACCAATCTGAACAAATGTAAGATTTAAAACATATTATTGACACCTGTTATTACTTTCTTCACAAATTAATAAATCATATTTACTCATATTTTCCTCTTTACCTTATTGTTAAAAAATATTATACACATGGAAACAACAAATGAAATTAGAAGGAAAGAGTATTCTTAGCTACCCACCACAAACACGAGAGTTTGTTCATTAGATGCAGCTCTAAGGTAGTCTGTTAAGCTGATGATGGGTCCTTGGGTAAGGGGACCAGGTCCATGAATGCAGCCTAAATTCACAATTTCATAGCATTCCAATTAATCACTCTAGTCAAATTTGAACACCTGAAAATGTGCAAATAAAAATTCAAACCTATTTTTCTACAGTTTGCAGGTAGGGTGGACATTAAGCTTGAGAAGTTGGCCATCATCCGACAAGCTACTGCACCATTATTGGTGTTATATATCACTCCCATTTGCAATAACAGAGCTGTAAAAAATAGTTATTTTTTTTTGTCAGCTGCAAAAGTGTTTTTAAGACATGTAGAATGTAAAATTTACTTACTTATGTTCCTTACGAATTCCACAAGTTGAGGTGGTGGTAGTGTTGTATTGGGGTTGATCTCACAGCAAACATTTAGTCCAAAATTGGCAAAAATATTACGTATAAAGCCAGCAGTATTAAGTCTACTAGATAAAATTCGTCGCACTGGCTGAAAACAGAACCACAATAACCAACTTTAAAATTCAAGTGAAAACACAAATCATGCCCCTTTTAGATTGAGGGATGACTTGTTTTATACAATCAATGTAAAATGAAAGACAAATCTCATTGTAAAAATATAGATTTCTTAGTCGCTTACATCTACAAAAAAATACAGGGACTTGTGTACCAACATAGCAATTAAGCAGTAAAATATTATTGTTACCTTGAATGCTGTAAACGAGAATGTTAAAGCACAGAAGAGAAATCTATTACATTGAAGTGCGCAGTCATTTCAATGATTATGTTGGTCAGGAAATTGTCATATTGCATTGCTTTCAAAGGACAAGAAAACAACTGAAATGCAGAAATAAAAAAAAAAGGCAACATGCTTCACTAACCAAAAAATACGTTGAAGCTAGATTTCGAACGCTCATTGGCAAAGAGTGCAATGTCTGCAAGGGGGCACAGTGTAATTATGAAATAAGTATCAATTCTTGACTCACTGAAATAGATGAATATGAACAACTTCACAAGTATAACATGAATGCTACATTTTCTATTATCGATGGTTTGGGTACCCCTTCAATTCGTTTCTTACCAACTTAAAAGAGATTTGACTTTCTTGAAATGGGTGAAAGAAAAGGTTGTTTCTTGCAATGTGTAAAAGAAAAGAGAGAAGAAAGAAGATTGCATTACCCCAATAGACTCCTCACTTGCATCGTAGTGTAATGGAAGCTTATTGAGCAAGAAGATGACTCCTCCAATGTTGGAGCTATTAGAATCAGGTTGACCGTCCATGCTCGCACTTCTGAGTGGGTCCCTTCAACTTGTTTTGATTTGATGAGAGTGAGAGTCAGAATAACCGTGGACAAGACTGAGAACTAGTAATTACACTATCTCCCTTTCTTTTTATATCTTTTCAAATTTCTCTTAACAATGATTATTTTCAAATATAATTAAAACTAATAATGAATATATTCTTAAAATTTTAAAATAAATTTAATAGAAATACATTTTGTGATCTCACAGTTAGAAAAAAAAATAAAATAAACTGTTACAGGTATTGGTGATTAACAGGATGGTGACGCGTGCTTTTCTAATAAAAGGAAAATCGATAATTTCTTAAAATTTATAATTAATTTAGAAAATAACATAAATAGGTTAGAAATAATGATGATGGATATGCATCACGATTTTTTTTTTTAAGTATAACTTTTTCACAAAATTTTTAAAATGGAAAAAAGGGTTTATTCTCCATATAAGTAAATGGTGTTAAGTTAACACGATTTACGATTTGATCAATAATACAAATATTAGGATTAATTTGAATTAATTGAAATTGAAATATAATTAATTTGGATGAATTGAAATCATGATGACACCATTTTATTTTTCTATGAGAATTTTGTGAAAAAAATATATCACAATAAAAAAAAGTCTACATCACGATCACCATTTTCCTTTAAAAATGACGTATAAATTTTGATTTGATTATCGGTTCAATTACTAAAAAGTTGAACATTTTATGAATAAATAAGAATTTTGAAAATAAAAATGGATGTTACTTATGGTTGTTTTGGGGGCAACGGGCATCTGATTACAAATTTGGAGGCAATTTGTTGGTTCAAGTAGTTTTGGCATTTGGTGATTTTGATTTTATTGATAAGGAAAAGTTAATAATAAACTCATCGCTATTATTAATATTATGATGTCACTATTAAACAAAAGTAATAATGATTGATATATAGATGAGTAACTTTTTGTTTTTCCCCGTAAAATCAACCATTTCCTACCATTTATAACTAATGTTTTAAAGCAATTATAACAACCAATTATAATAAAAAACCTAATAATAATTATCACAAAACTTATAAAAGAATTTTATAAAAGTTATACTGATACCATCATAGACTATTATATAATAAACAGTACATCTTTTATATACATTTTATTCAATATATGTTTATTGTTATTTATCTTTAATTACATAATCTATTATGCTTAAATTAAGAAATTCTCAACTTTTCTTTACGTGTTAAACATTTTCTTCACTTGTCTCATAATAAACAAGTAAAACAATAGAATCACAAAACATTCATATGTATGAGAACATTCTCTTATAATAATTAATGTCACATGGTTAGTGGTTGTCCTTATCAGAGCTTTGGAGGTGGGACAACCCACTTTCCTCCATGAATATAGACCATGCTCATGAAGGGCTTTGCTTCTTCATCAGACAGACAGTATCTTTTGAAATTTTACACGCCCAGAGGATACAGCTCCTTCTCCTATGCACCTATATTCTCCGTAGTAGATTGTGCTACAATAAGTAAAATACCTTTGTCAAAATATATGATTACCAATAATTGAGAGACTTCTTTCACAAAAATAATAATAATAATATGACTTCATGCACGTCATACTAGAGCTGATATTGTTTGGTTTAATTGAAAGAACTAGAGCTGATATTGTTTGGTTTAATTGAAAGATGAGAAAGTAAACATGAAGCAATATTTTGAGTTTGATATACACATGCATATATAAGAGAGAATCTTTTTATTATAATTTTACTACTGGTATATCTTTTCATCAAATTACATATCTCATATTCCTAAATTAATTTCTCTCTTCATTTCATTCCTAATTTTGTTGTAAAAAGATATCTTTCGGAACAGAATTATCCTTTTTTTTTTCTTTTCTTTTAAACATTACAAAATGCTGAAATGCGCACATATAAAACCAGAAAA
>Ga0209700_110113_pt1 | contig 10139 bp, 4 predicted proteins | sample SiratroredBW_FD_187528 | JGI IMG/M metagenome (GOLD analysis project Ga0209700, IMG submission 187528) | Root nodule microbial communities of legume samples collected from California, USA - Siratro red BW (SPAdes) (version 2) | ecosystem: Host-associated > Plants > Roots > Nodule | place: USA...
GCTTGACAAGCTTTTTGAAAATAAAAAAAAAAAAAGAATTATTCTTGAATACAACAAAAAAAGTTCATGTGAATCTAGAAAAGTCATCTACAATTACAATTGCATAATAATTTCCTCCAAGGCTAATGGTTCTTAAAAGGCCAAAGAAGTCCATGTGTAACAACTTAAGGAGTCTAGTAGTTGAAACAATTTTTTTGTTTGAAAGAAACTCTAGTTTCTTTCCCCTTTTGGCAAGCTTCATGGTTTGTCATTCTCAAACTTAAGTTTTGGAAGTCCATAAATCAAATATTTAGCAATAATCTTATTAAGATTATGCATATGTACATAGGTAATTCTTCTATGTCACAACCATTAGTCCTTATTTTTGGTTAGCAAGCATTCAATCCAAGATTATGCATGATTTATGTCTAGCATGTAGATGTTGTCAACACACTTACCAACTAGCATAATATTTTGTTAGTTTTAAGGTCACATATAAAGCAAAATTAGTCATATACCTTGTGACCTTTATCACACCATTGGCTAATACCTAACCGCTTATGTTTGAGGTCATCAACCAAAAGTACATTTTGTATAATAATGGAGGAACCATTTCCCATGTCACCACATCCAAGAATTCTTTCCTTATTGTTTTCACCATAAGTGTCAAAACCTTCTATTTAGTTTTAGATATTAACAAATTTCTTCACGTCTCCTATCATGTGCCGTGAAGAATCATTGTTTAAGTACTAAAGTAGTTTTTTGGTCTTCAAGTGCACCTAAAAAACAAATTATATATTAGAGTGTCTCTTATTAATTTGGATCCAACAATGTTAACATTCTCTTTTCACATTTTGGAAGTCACTTCATTTTAACATTAGGAACATTAAATTTTCAAATATTATAATTTTTAATATTGTGGTCTTTTCTCAGATAGTAGAAACAATTAATGAATACAGATTTGTTAGGCTTTTTGTAAGAGAAGAAGTTTTTATATGATTTAACCTTATTTATATCCAATGTCAGCTTTGTCAAAAACACAATTTTGAGAATCACATATAGTTTTAAGATTAGCTTTTCCCATTGTAAACATGGATGATGTTTTGATAAGATGGTGAATTTCACTTTACAAGGATTTACAATTTTCACAATCTTTGATGGTTTTTTGATTTGCTTAAGGACAATTAAAAGATAAATTCTTGTAAATAATTTCTAGATTTTTTAAATCACTTTTAGCATTGCTTAGTTCTTCTTCCACTTTGGTGACTGTATTTTCAAGTCAATTATTCATTCCCTTGAGTCTATTGTTAGAAACGACCAATCTATTAGCGTCTTCATGCATTTCATTAGAAGCATTCAAATGTTGATTGTTACTAGCTTCGTCTCAAAGTCTTTTGCATTTACATTGCTTAGAAAGTCATATCTAGCTATCAAAAGGAGATTAACTTTCTTATCCTTTTATAAAGAAGTACTTGAAGAGGTCTCATCATTGTCATTCCATGCAATGTAGCCTCCTCTAGTCTTATCCTTTCTCAAATTTCTTGTCACTGAACTTGTCTCTATTTTTTATTATTATTTAGACATTCAATTTTGATATGTCCTTGTTTTCCACACTCGAAACAAGTAAAGTTAAGTGAACTAGAATCATTTTTTTCTATTTACTTACCTTTTTTGAGAAAAGTTTTTATTTTTTTTAGAAAATTGCCAAACTTTTTGACAAGTAATGTTAGATTTTTTTGACTCACTATTTTCATATGATTCTTCTTGACTCTCTCCTTTCTTTTGTACAAGCGTCTTTAGTGTAATAATCATGTTTTTCTTGTCATAGTTTTCTTATTCACTTAGTTTATTCATCTCCAACTTGTGTTCCCTTCCAAAAAAGATGCTTTAGACATTGTAGGCAAATCTTTTGCTGAGATAGATATTACCTTGTGTTGTCATTTCCTATCTAAATGTTTTAACACTTCAATCCTTAATTCTTCTTTCTCAACTTCCCTAGACCAATAAAAGTGATCCAGAATGTGCTCAAATCATTTTTGCACATATTGCATTATGAAAAATCATACTCCTGAATCAATGCATGTTTTTTTTGGCTCTCTAGACATCAGTAGTTTCTTCATGAGTGACTTCAAGAATGTCCCACATTGCTTTGACTGAGTTGCATTTAGAAACTCTGAAGAATTCACCAAGATTCAAGGCAGGAGTTGTAATATTTTTTTCATACAAACATATTGAGCCTTTTTATTTTCAATTTCAGACTAATAAAACCAAGGCTTTTAAACAACTTCATTCCTAAGGACATGCTTAGCAATAAAAGGAGCATTTACAATGGCATCATAAATCCCTCTGTTAATCAATTAAATAAAGATTTTCATTCTAACTGTCCAAAACTGTCCAAAACTGATAATTGATCCCTCTAAACATTTGTAGTGTATTAATTGATGCACCTTCAACAAAAGGAAGCTTTTTCTCATGCACTTTTGAAAAAAAAGATCAAATCTTTAATATTTTTGAAGAAATTAGCTTAGCTTTGATACCAATTATTAGTTTTAAGAAGTTGAGTTAGAGAGGGGAGGTGAATTGAACTATCACAAACTTTTGTAAAACTTATAATGAGATCCTTATTAAATATGTGAATTTAAGAATTTGATTATTTCAACTATATTGACAGAAGCAAAATCAAATAATGTTAAGCACTGAAAGATAAAGAAAGAGAGATGTACAAAACATATTTTTATATTGGCTCACTCTTATCTAAGAGCCACATCTAGTTGCTCAACCACATAAGCTAAGCTCACACTAAAATATTCAATTGTTTATAAACACACAACCAAAATAATAAAAGTAAACAACTCAAGAAACCAATATTTTATTACATACCTAATAACACCCAACTATTATAGTACATGGAAACATTGTCCAAAAACATTTTAAATACACAAGTCGAGTTAAGAAAATGAAAATATTATCACCTATAAAACAAGATCATCACAACAGAAAATAAGTAATTATGTGAATCTTTATATTTTCTTTCAATCATTATATTGATCACGAAATTTATACAAGGAAAGGTTCAAAAACAATTTTTAGTTTAAATTCTCCCTCTGTAGTAAAATAGATTTAAGAAACCTTGCTTTTGATCTCATGTCAAATGGTTTTAAAATGATATATATATATATATATATATATATATATATATATATATATATATATTTTAGTGGATTAAAAATAGATTTTAATATGTTAATTTTACGTACTAATGAAATTAATTGATTAAATCCTAGTTTTAACATATTAAAAGAGATGAGACTAAAGCTTTCACTAAACTTAAATGATTTTGATATATTAAAAACTCATTTAATATATTAAAACAATATTAAAAACTTTTTATGATTTTAAGTGATTCTAATTCATTAAAATAAATATCTAATTGATTAAAATAAGTTTTGCAATCTTAAACCCTAAAATTTAAATCCAAACTAATTAAAAATACTACTTTAAATATAAAAAATATCGTTTAATTAATTAATTTTTTTCATAAATACAAAGTCTAATTCATTTAGGAAAGGTTTATAATTGTAATTTTAGGTGATCATGATTGTTATGAATCTTCAAAATTTTCATGAGAAAATGTTAGATTCATAAAAAATATGAACCATAGTCCCAACAAAATTCACTTATGTATGATTTAGCATACACAATATGAAAATAATTTTTATTATTTATTTTTCAAATAAACTTTGATATATTGGTGATACTGTGTTCGAGTGTGGATCTCTTTACGTGGAAACTAAAAAATTTGAATTAGAGATTTATTTCAAATACATTATCCAAATATAAGATTTTAACATGAAAAAATTCTAACTTCTAAAAAAATTGTTAATGTAGAAATTGTGTCCAAACACACTTAAATGTTTTCTTCCCATTCTCGAAAAATGCAACCCAACAAGATTCTATGAATTGTTATATAACTCCATAGGCTTAAGTAGTTTGTTTGTGAAAATTGCTCAATATATTCAGTTTTGAAATTGTCGGAAGCATTAAATTGTCATCCAAATCAGTAACCATTCATATTAGGCTTAAGTAGTTTGTTTGTGAGAATTGCTCAATATGCTATTCAGTTTTTAAATTGTTGAAACCATTAAGTTATCGTCCAAATTAGTAACCATTCATAAGAGTACTTCTAAGAATTAGATACCAATTTAAAATAAAATGATATAAGTGACTAAAACTTTAATAACTAATATTAAATATCAATATTACTAAATTTAATTATTATTTTTATTTTGTAGTTATTTAACAATTAAAATCTAATCTTATGATTATTTTAGTCATAATTAACAATCATTTTATTTGAAAGCTAAAAATTAATCTTTAAATAGCTTTTTTTTATAGTATCTCTTAAAAAGAATAATTATTAAAATATTTAAATTGAAAAAGGGTTCTTTAAGATGTGTTAGAAAAAGCTCAATAGCTACTGAAAAAAATAAATAAATCAAGAAACCAGGTTGAAGGCATTTACGAAACAATTATTGGAAGAGTAAGTTGGGGAATGGTTATAAAGACATTGTTTTTAGAAAGTTATTAAAGCCACCTTAAGGCCAAAGAGAAAGTTATTGAAAGTTTTGTGTTTTTAAATTATCAAACATTATTGGACATGGTATAATAAATTTATGAAATTCACATTTGTAAAATGTACTCTAAAATAATAATAATAATTAAAAAAATTGATATATTTCTTCAATATTTTATCTCTTTTTTTCTTTTGCTTAAGGTTTTTTTTTCTTTTTAATTTCTTATATTTTATTTATTTGTTATTAATTTCTATCATAAGTGTGTATTTATTATTTATATAGTTAATTAGAGATCTAATTATTCACATAAATAAAAGTGTAGTAATTATGTATTCAAATTAAGATATTTATACAATTTTAGAATCAGTTGTCTAAAGACAACTATAACATATAAATCATAAATCGAAAGCGAAATAAACTCCAAAATCCACTTTTTTACATCAAACACACATAGATTGTATATAAATTTTATCCATAAGCAGTAACAATTATATTATAATTAGAAAACAACAGAAACAACAGGTATAGAATAGAAAATAAGTTTTGGTGTTTAATAATATCCATATCAGTTGTGAGAAGTTTTGGTTCGGATAGCAGAATCCACTAACCAAGACCAAGCAGGGGCAATTCCAAGGGATGGGGACGCCACAGTTCTGATATAATTGTCCAGCTTGGAATCATAACTGGTGTGGGATCTGGAAGAAAAAGGGGGTGTTCTTGAATCCGCCCTGCGAGTAGTCCTCAGATAATTGTCAATCTGGGTGCGGTAAGATGTTATCCAGTTCTGATTCATTGAATGGCTACTCCTGAGATACTCATCCACTCTTGAAGAAAAAGGGGCTATTCTTGAATCCGCCCTGCGAGTAGTTTTCAGATAATTGTCAACCTGGCTGTGGTAAGATGTTATCCAGTTCTGATTCATTGAATGGCTACTTCTTGCTTTGCCTGTGCTAAGAGTATATGAAGACAAGAGAAGGAGGGTTCAGTCCTTTAATAGGGTGGATTCTATTCATCGGTGATCAAAGTCTCACCAATATAATTATTCACTCCAGCAGACCACTCATTCATTCCAATCCGCCTCAGGTAAAATATTCTCCAATTCAAACTAGTTATGTATTATTTTACGCAATTCAAAGTCTCTCCAATCCTAATATACTTTATTATATATTTATCTGACTTTTTTCAAAAAAAGAAAACATAAAATATTATAGAGTTGTTATAAAGTCTATGTCAAAGAATATAAAATAATATACGTGACTCTACAAATTGTATCTATATATTTATTTAAATAATAAAATTAATTTGACAATACTATTTACATCGTACTTTCGTGTTACATTCATTTTCGTTAATAAAATATTATATATTAATAAAGTAATAATATATATAAGCGTTATATGGATGTAGTAAATGAACACTTATACCAGCCTTACTTAAAAGTTCACATGGCAACCTTTCTTTTTTTCTTTTTTTTCTTACTACACCATTTTTTACTTTAAGCAATAAAAAATTTGCAACGACCGCAATAGCATTGCCTAAAATAAGAATAGACAACGATATTTACGTGTTATATAAAAAGTAGATTTTGTTTCAAAAATGACCACAAGTCATGTAGAAAGTGTTGTCTATTTATTTTAGAGAACACGCATAAAACTGCGTACATGTTAAAATCAGTTTAGATCACAATGTGAGAATTATAGATCACGGGTATGTGAATGTGGTCATTTTAGACCACGAATATTTGAGCGTGGTTTCAAGTGTCTATTCAGATTATTAAACTAAGTTAAGTTAGATTTGGCTCATATCGTGCTCAATTTCATAAGAAACGCGAAACCCTCTTCTTCGTTTTCGTTAACCCGTGCTCAATCCCTGAATCCATAAGTGAAAACCAAATTCTAGCCGCTCAAAATCGAATTCAGTACCCAAATCACGCTCAAAATCGATACCATAAACCCAAAACCTCTTAAAAACCCTACTCTCCTTCGTAAATCGAAATGAGTCTTCCAAAATCCCCAGAACCCGCTGAAAATCCAAAATAGAATCACTTTTTCTCCCTAAATCACTCAGTCTCCGATCAATTTCTCCCTAAATCACATAGTGCGATTTTGACCCAAAGTCCCTAAGTCCCGCAAAATCCCAAAATCCTTCCCATAATCAGTATTCTCTTTGAGCAATCGTGCACACAACTCAAATGCAGGTACGTGTAAATGTCATATTTGCCTCAAATTAGGGTTTGTTTCATTTTCGTATGTTCGTTGTGTTTTCTACTAACACGTTTCCATTTTTTTGTCTGCATTCACTATAGTTTTGAAGATTCTACAATTGGTTTGTGCGATTGGTTTATGCGCGTGGTGAAATTTTGGTCCTAAAGTGAGTTGTTCACGTTTTTTACCACTGTTTTTTAATAAATTGGTGTTATTCTCTTATTACATTTTGTGTTATATGTTGTTCTAGTTCATCAAATGAATTTTATGGTTTCTTAACTTGTGTTGTTTAGTTTTTTGGTTCGTGAATAAAATTTTTTTTAGTTTGTGACTTGTGGTTTGTGGTTTATGGCACAAATGTGGTTTTATGGGTTTTGTTGGTAGTCGAACATAGTTTAAGGTTTATGCCCAATTTTTTTAACTAATTTTTGGTTTATTCTCTTATTACAATTTGTGTTATATGTTGTTCTGGTTCATCAAATGAATTTTATGGTTTCTTATGTTGTTTTGTTTAGTTTTTGGTTCATGAATAAAATTTTATTTAGTTTGTGACTTGTGGTTTGTGGTTTATGGCACAAATGTGGTTTTATGGGTTTTGCTGATAGTTTGAGATATATGTCTAGAATGATATTTGCGATGCTCTCACATAAGTTTTATTAGCATAAACAACACTTAATTTGGAACAAGGCATATGAATGGGGTGGTGTTAATCACTAGTTAGAAGATATTAACAATGTCCATTTTAATGACACTGAAGAAGAAAGGGACTTACACATGGATGGTTGTTTTAGTGAAGTTAACGTTGTTACTGTAAGACAAGCATAATAAAAAAGTCCCAAAAGAAAAAAAAAATGATAACTTAAATGAAAATAACCAAAATAACTGAAATCAACGTTTGAGGGCAATTACCTCAAGGATAAAAAAAAATATTGAATTGGATCTTAGTGATTCAATGTTTAAAGTTGATAATTAAGATTGATCTAAAAAAACCGAAGAAATTATATATGATAGAACCTAACAAAGATTGTAACTAAAAAAAATTAGAAAAGAACAAATATCAAAAATAGGTGTAAAAGAATATGGTCACACTGCACGAACATATTATTCAAAAGAGGGATATATATACTATATATGTGTGTGTACATGGATTTTTTATAGATTGTATTAATACGACAAAATGTATAATATAAGTAGTTTTTACAAAATGATGCTAAAAGGAATGAATAAGAGAGAAAAACTTGAATTATAATGGAGAAAAACAAGAAAAGATTGAAGCTAATACTTTAATGTCTTTTTTTATGTGTTTCTGTATACTTTAATGTGTATTATTAGCAATTTGTATGTTGTATATGAACTTGTATATTACTTTTTAACTAATTTTCGGTTTTATTTGTACAAAATGTTTACAATTGCAAGTTCAATTGGTTACTTTATTGTGGTTCTTTTCCTGTCTTAGGAACGAGGTTAGTTTTCAATGACTATTAAGAATTTGGCTTTAACGTATACTATATATGTACAAGTGTATATGTTTGTATATGTTATATATGTTTGTATATGCTATATATGTGGTTCTTGTCCTATCTGTATATATATGTTTCCATATGGTATATATGTTTCTGTATACTATATATGTATATGTAAATATGCTCTTGTATACTATATATGTACATGTATTTTTATGCGTTTCAGTATACGATAATGTGTATTATTGGATTTTATTTGTTTCAAGGGGACTTTATTTGTTTAGATTTGGAAAATTTTTATATTAATTGTTTTGGGATTAGTTTTATTAGTTTTGATTGAGTCACTGCAATTCAGTTTGGTATTAACTTGTTATGCTAGATTGGCCATTATAGTACTGCACAATTTCAAAGATTTGCTTGGTAATGATTTATATATGTTTAATTTCAAGGGCAATCTGAAGAGCAGTTTGAAGATGGAGAAGATGAAGAAGATGAAGAAATACATGAATGAATGTTGGTTGTTGTAACTTGTTTTAAACTTAAATCAAATGACATGGTAGGGTAGGATGAACCGTTGAAATAGAGACTATAATGAACTCACTAGTAGGATGCTATAGGAGGATGAATGTAATGTTATTTTGAAGTCTAGCAATATGTAACAACTGCCTAAGAACAATATGTTATTTTGGAGTCTAGCAATATGTATCAACTGCCTAAGAATAATATGTTATTTTGAAGTCTAGCAATATGTATCAACTGCCTAAGAACAATATGGATGAATGTAATATTTAGAATTCTAGTTATTGTGTAATGTTGCTTATATAATTATAGTTATTTTATAAACAAGAATTAAAATTTAAAAAATATTGAAAATACATTTAAATTTGACTACTGGACTAAACATTAGGTACCACTAAAAAGCAGTCAAATAAAAGGTACCAACGTAATAGGCATTGTCTACAACAATAGGCAACAACAAAATGAACGTAGTTAACAATTATTTCAACCTAAATAACGTGGTCTAAACTATAGGTAATAACTAAATAAGTGTGGTTTGAAAAAGGCAACAAGTAAATAAATGTGGTCTAATAAACTACAAATAGATAAAATAATGTGGCCTAAGAAATAAGCAACATTTAATAAAGCGTTGTCTTAATAAAAGTGTGGCTTAAAAGTTTGTCAAAACCCGTTGTCTAACGTAGCACTAGAAACCACGATTTTTCGGAAAGTGTAGCTTTAGACAAAAAATCGTTGTTTTTAATGTACAGCAACGGACACGTACTCTACGGTCGAAAAATTGTTGCCAAATTGTTGCCTAAGGTTTAAGCTATGGTTTTTCAGCTTTAGGGAACACATTTCGGTCGTTGTCAAAAGCCAAAAATGTTATAGTGTCTTAAAAAGACCTTGTATAATGATAAGTCAGGTGTCTTTTAAAGACTCGAGTCGCGAAGGGTTTGTTCTTTCTCGAAAACAAACAAATGTATAACTTGTGAAGTGTTTTTTTATCTAATGTATTATATATATATATATATATATATATATATATATATATATATGGTTGGAATTGATTTGCTTTGAGTCCTAGTACTTCAAATCATATGTATATAAATGAAATGTATGAGAGAACGAGTAACTAATATGAAAACTGAATGTTAAATGAGTAATATTTTTTTTAGTAAATGATATATATAAATTTTGGGTTGAACATAAATTATTTCCCTAAGGTCAATAATTTAGTCCTGACCTTTTTATTTGGTTGTCTAAGTGCTCAAACCTTGTTGCCCAAAATTCATGATGGGATATTTGATCAACAACCATTGTATCCGTGAAAACTAGTAACAACTATTCAAACTGGAAAAGAGAAAGACAAAGATTGATTGGAGAAATATATAGAATAATATCTATAACCATATAATCAT
>Ga0209700_110114_pt1 | contig 10138 bp, 5 predicted proteins | sample SiratroredBW_FD_187528 | JGI IMG/M metagenome (GOLD analysis project Ga0209700, IMG submission 187528) | Root nodule microbial communities of legume samples collected from California, USA - Siratro red BW (SPAdes) (version 2) | ecosystem: Host-associated > Plants > Roots > Nodule | place: USA...
GGAGCCTTTAGTTTTCTGTTTCAGTAAATCCTTATTAGTAGGAAAACTACTTATTCTTTTTAGCTATTTTCTTAAAATCTGTTATCTTGTAAAGGCTATATAATGCCAGTTTGAGATTGAATAAAGTGAGCAGTTTGTCAACAAATTTACTTGTAGCAACAATTCTAATTTTTGCAAATTGATTCTACAGTCACTTAATGATATTGATATTCTTTTTAGATTGCTCAATTTTGCTCATCTATTTTAAGGTTAAAGCTTCTAAAATTGGTAGTGTAAGTATTTTTGTTCTTTTTTTATTTGACATAACAAGATGGTGATTATCACGTACACTATTTGCATTTTCAATATCGTTTAGGTTTGTTTCTAAATTTCATTAATTTTATTTCAATTGTTTTAGTTTAAGATTTAATTGAGAATATTTAACTAAAAATATTTTTTTTAGTTTAGCATTTAGTTTAGAATGTATGTAATATATATGTATCACTTAACCTCTTTAATCTCAATAATGTTATCATCTATCCTAACTACATTTTTTATTGTTTTCTTGTTTTTTCGGAAGTTTAATTTTGATGCTTTGAATTACTGGTTGATTAGAAAATAGAAGAAAAACATGACCTTCGTTATTTAATGCATTTTTGTACGTAATGTTTTGTAAATTAACAATTTTGAAAAGATAATAATATTTTTGTACGTATTGTAAACTAATTAATTATAATACAAAAATAAGTTTATCTGCTTTTGCTCTTAATTTCTTTAAAAAGTTCACTTTCTTTGACCACTTTTTCTTCCTAACTCTAGTTTCCTTGTTTTTCTACGATCTTTATTAGAAAATGAATAAATTGAATATTTTTTTTTATCTTTCTTTTTCGATTTGAGATAATGTTATTTGTTTTTCTTCAATTTTTACTTTTTTCATTTTGTTGTTGAAAGATACCAATAGAGTCTGTCCTTTGTCATCCATTTTTTACATTCCTTTATTTTTCTTTTTTTTCTTTATTCTTTATTTGCAATAATAAAATTTTGATTACCATGTATGTACATTTTCAATGTAATTTAGTTTGTTTTTAAAATTTTATCCATTTTTTCCTGAATTATTTCAATTTTTTTCAATTTAAGATTTAACGAGAATATCCTTTTTAATCTTCTTTTTGTATGTAGTGTGGTGTATTTTATAAATTTTATTTTTAAAATTATATTTTAAAAGTTATATTTTGAAAATTCTTCAATTTATAGAGTGAGTAATGCACTGTGTGTATATTGTCAGGAAATTTTCTTTTCAAAATTTAAGATAATGTTAATTAATTTATACTTAACTGAATTTTAAGTTCTTCCTATATTTAAGTATTTTTAATTAAATTATTATTGTTTTTCAATTAAGTTTCTATAGTTAGTTTTTCTATTAATTATATGATATCATTATTAATTTTGTTTAGATAAGATTATGTGTCTAATATAAAGCAAAATTACAAATTAAATGATAAATATAACAAACATAAAATTAAATAATAAGATCTTAATGCAGGAATAATGTTTAAAAAAAAATATTTGATGTATTAAAATATTTAATTAAAAATAATTAAATTTATCATAAATTTGAAACTTAATTACGTCAACTTAAAATCACTAATTAATTAGATTCAGAAAAAACTTTTATATTAAAAATAATTACAGATTTTTAATAACCGTCCCCAATTAAATACATCTATTAATTGATCAGGCATGTATCTCCAAATAAATACATCAATTAACTGCTCACGCATGTGTCTCCAATTAAATGCATGTATTAACTGTTAACTGATCACACATGCACTCTCATTTGGAAAAAGCAAAAGTAAGTTTAACCGACCTCCTCGTTAAATTTGTAGAATCTAACCGTTGAAGTTTCTTGAACCACGTTTGCGTCAGACAGTGGCTCTTCATTGGGCATCCATACTGCACGAAGATTGCAGCCGCTACACAGAGGAAAATTAAAGGAAATTCAAGTGTCGTAAACACAGTGCATTACTCTCTTTATAAATAATGCTGTCGCTTACACTCAGAAGTTATTCCTTTTTTTTTTTTTTTTTTTGTTTCTGTGAAAGATATCGATTGAGTCTTCTCATGATTACTATGGGAAACACCGTCGTTCAGGCAGTATACTTCTTGTTCTCTTGCTCTTTTTTTTTTCACTCTCTGATTTTTAATTTGACAATGTCATGTTCATTTGTTTCTAAATTTTGTCCGCTCATTGTTCTAATTTTTTTACTTTTCGATTTGAAGAAAATATTTTTTTTTTAATCTTTTTGTGTGTAGTGTGTATAAGCATGTGTGGTGAGAATTTAAGTGTTGAGTCCCAACATTTTTTGTATGAACAAGCTTGATAGTGTTCTCTTGTTTCGGTATCTTTTTTCGTACGTGTTCTCTTAAAGTGCCTTTTATTGTGTTTTCAGTGTTTAGGTACCTTTTTTTATGTGTTCTCTTAAAGTGTCTTTAAAAGAGGAAGATGATAGACGACAGAATAAATGTACTATTCCATTTCACGAAGTTGTGTTGCCGAGACCAGTTGCACCGTCTCCTGTTGTGAAGAAGAAAGTTATAAGTTTTTTCTTTGTTTTGTTAAGGCTTAGAGGAAAGAGGATAGATGAAGTGAAATTTGAAACATGAAACAAATATAGTTAAAAATTCTCAATCCTTTATTTTCTTAACACTGCATAATTCTATTAAAAGTAAGCACTCAGTTTTCCTTGTGGTCATAGTTTTGATATCTTGGATTTAGATGTATTGCTAAACTTGAATGTTCTGCTGCAGTATTAGTTTTTACGTTTGATCCTTTATATTGCTTGGTCAGTGGGTTCAAAAGAAAAATAATGGATGTGTCTGGATTTATATTTTATCTAGATGTCCTGTTATTTCTAAATACTCTTTTTCTTTGCTCGTGCTATATATTCACATATTAATGTTGAAAAGGGAATAGTGAACGATGATATATGACTTTAATCATTTGCTTTTCTTGAACATATTGTGTGAAAAATTTTCACTTGAATCCCCTTGCATTTGCATTTAGATAACTTCGTAAGTTTATATGTATTTAGACTTAAATTTTTAGCTATTCTTCTTGTGAAGATGCTAGCTCTTTCTTCTCTCTTCATTTCAATGTAAGTGATTTCACTAACATGCTTTACTTTTCTGTGTCGAACAATGCATTTCAGAGGCAGCCTACTCCCATTCCTAACCACGGCAAAAGTAAAGATCTGAAAACTGAGACAAGTATGGCGGGTACAATTACTGCTAGGGAAGATAACGGTGTTTATATTGGTGTAAAAGAGGAAGAGGATCATCAGGTTCATACCTCAGACAATGAAATCCTTTGGTGTTTATATTGTATGCTTTAAATTAAAAGTATAAACCATTGATTGATTAGAAAATAGAAAAAAACATTCATACATGGCCTTAATATTGTAGTTATTATTTAATGCATTTTGTACGTAAATAAAATTTTATACGTTAAAAAGATAATAATATTTTGTACGTTTAATTATTTAACCTTTAATAAGATAAAGTCACTTAATCTTAATGATATTGATATTCTTTTTAGATTACTCAATTTTGCTCATCTATTTTGATGTTAAAGCTTCTAAAATTGGTAGTGTAAGTATTCTTTTTCTTTTTTTATTTGACATAACAAGATGGTGATTATCACGTACACTATTTGCATTTTCAATATCGTTTTGGTTCCTTTCTAAATTTTATTAACTTTATTTCAATTGTTTTAGTTTAAGATTTAATTGAGAATATTTAACTAAAAATATTTTTTTTAGTTTAGCATTTAGTTTAGGATGTGTGTAATATATATGTATCACTTCACCTCTTTAATCTCAATAATGTTATCATCTATCCTAATTACATTCTTTTTGTTTTCTTGTTTTTTCGTAAGTTTAATTTTGATGCTTTGAATTACTGATTGATTAGAAAATAGAAGAAATACATGACCTTCGTTATTTAATGCATTTTTATACGTAGGTAATGTTTTGTAAATTAACAATTTTGAAAAGGTAATAATATTTTTGTACGTATTGCGAACTAATTAATTATAATACAAAAATAAGTTTATTTTCTTTTGCTCTGAATTTTTTAAAAAAGTTTATTTTCTTCCTTGACCACTTCTTCTTCCTAACCCTAGTTTCCTTGTTTCTCTACAATCTTTATTAGAAAATGAATAAATTGAACATTTTTTTTTAACTTTCTTTTTCGATTTGAGATAATGTTATTTGTTTTTCTTCAATTTTTAGTTTCTTTATTTTGTTGTTGAAAGATACCATTAAGTCTGTCTGTCCATTTTTTACATTCATCTATTTTTCTATTTGTTTCTTCTTTATTTTTTATTTGACATAATAAAATGCTGATTACCATGTATTTGCATTTTCAATGTAATTTAATTTGTTTTTTAAATTTTATCCATTTTTTCATGAATTATTTCAATTTTTTTCAATTTAAGATTTAATGAGAATATCCTTTTTAATTTTCTTTTTGTGTGCAGTATGGTGTATTTTATAAATTTTATGTTGAAAATTATATCCTAAAAGTTATATTTTGAAAATTCTTCAATTTATAGAGTGAGTAATACACTATGCGTATATTGTTCAGAAAATTCCTTTTCAAAATTTAAGATAATGTTAATTAATTTATAATTAACTTAATTTTAAATTATTCATATATTTAAGTATTTTTAATTAAATTATTATTATTTTTCAATTAAGTTTCTATAGTTAATTTCTCTATTAATTATATGATATCATTGTTAATTTTGTTCGACAAATAAGATTATGTGTCTAATATAAAGCAAAATTAAAAAATTAAATGATAAACATAAAAAACATAAAAAACATAAAATTAAATAATAAGATCTTAATGCAAGAATAATTTAAAAAAAAATATTTGACGTATTAAAATATTTAATTAAAAATAATTAAATTTATGATAAATTTGAAAATTAATTAGGTCAACTTAAAATCACTAATTAATTAGATTGAGAAAAAAAATTTTGTATTAAAACAAATTATAGATTTTTAATAACTGTCCAGAATTAAATACATCAATTAACTACTCACACATGTGTCTCCAATTAAATGTATGTATTAACTGTTAACTGATCAGGCATGCACTCTAATTGGAAAAAGCAAAAGTAAGTTTGATTGGCATCCATCAAACGGTTAAATTTGTAGAATCTAACCGTTGAAATTTCTTGAACTACATTTGTGTCAGACAGTGGCTCTTTATTGGGCATCCACACTGCATGAAGACTGCAACCCGCGAAACAGAGGATAATTGAAGGAAATTCAAGTGTCGCAAACACAGTGCATTGCTCACTCTATAAATAATGCTTTCGCTTATACTTAGAAGTTCATTTCTCTCTTCACCGCCGCTTCTCTTTTTCTTTGTATTCCTCAATTTCTTGTTTCAGTGAAAGATATTAATGAAGTCTTCTCGTGATTACTACGGGAAACGTTATCGTTCAGCCAGTATATTTCTTATTCTCTTGCTTTTTTTTCATTCTATGATTTCTATTTTGATAATGTCATTTTCATTTGTTTCTAAATTTTGTCCGTTGATTGTTCTAATTTTTTTACTTTTCGATTTAAAGAAAATATTTTTTTTAATCTTTTAGTGTGTAGTGTAGTGTATAAGCATGTGTGGTGAGAATCTTTTAAGTGTTGAGTCTGAACATTTTTTATACGATTAAGCTTAACTGTTTTCTTAAAGTACGTTTTTCGATAAGAGGATAGATGATAGACGAAGGAATAAATGTACTAATCCATTTAATGAAGTTGTGTTGCCGAGACCAATTGTACCGTCTCCTGTTGTGAAGAAGAAAGTTGTAAGTTTTTCTTTAATTTTTTAAGACTCAGATGAAAGAGAATAAATCTGAAGTGAAATTTGAAGCATGAAACAAATATAGTTAAAAATTCTCAATCCTTTATTTTCTTAACACTGCATAATTCTATTAAAAGTAAGCTCTTAGTTTTCAAAATTTAAGATAATCTAAGTTTTAACTTTCCATATATTTAAATATTTTTAATTAAACTTTTATTAAAACTTTTTAACGTTAAGTAGTTAAATTTTTTTATATGATATAATTGTTACTTTTTTTTGCAAGACTGTGTGTTTAATATAAAACAAATTACAAAACAAATGATAAATATCACAAGCATAAAAATTAAATTGTAAGATCTCATTTGAAAAATAATTCTTTTTAAATATTCAATAAAAATTTAATTAAAAATAATTAAATTTATGATAATTTAAAATTTAGTTAAGTCAAATAAAACTATTATTTAATTAGATTAAGAGAAATTATGTATTAAAAAAATTACAGGCTTTTTATCACTATCATCAATTAAGTGCATATATTTACAGACCGCGCATGCACCCCGTGATTGCACAAGTAAGTTTGACTGACACCATCAAACCGTTAAAATTTTAGGTAGGAATTGAATCTGACCGTTAAAGTTTCTTGTGCCATGATCATTGAAAAGTAAATAAATCTTTTGTACGTTAAAATTTTTGAAGGATAATAATATTTTTTAGGTATTTTAAATCAATTAATTATAATAAATAAATAAATAAACTCTCATTGCATTACTCACTCTATAAATTTTTCAATCCTTTCTCTTTGAACTGAAAACTCATTTTCTCTATGCACCACTTCTTCGTAACCAACATTTCCTTATTTTTCTACAATTTTTTTGTTTTTATTTTTTTATAAATTGTACGACTTTTTTTTTTCTTTTATCTTTCTGTCTCACTGTGTAATAGTTTTATTTGTTTCTGACTCATTTTTCAGTTTCTTACTTTTTAATCTTTTTGTGTGCCGTGTAGTGTATGTGTAATAAGAAACTTAAATGTTTAATCAGAACATTTATTTAGGACTAACTTTCCATAGTGTTATCTTAAAGTGCATTTTCTTGTGTTGAATTAGAATTTTAGCTGTGTAATATGCTTAATAAAACTCAATAAAGATATGTATGTGAAATTTATTTATTTTTCTTCAATTTATATCAAATTAAAATTGTCATTGTTATTACAATGATTATTAAATTTATAAAGATATGTATGTGAAGAAAGTCTTATAGGTATATAAAGATATATAGTGTATTAATTGTGGTTTTGGAAAATGCTGGACAGAAAAAGAAAGTCTAGGTGTAGGTGAATAGACCAAAGAAACAGTTCTGAATAAATGGTACATTAGCAAATGAAAAATTCCCTCAAGGACAGAAGACATAAAGGCAACAAAAAAGCAAAAGAGCAGTCACAGAAAATTCAGAAGCCTTGTCCATGAAACTAAAGCAAAAACCAAAATAACAGTAAAATAATGGTGCACCAGTTGAATTAGGTTCTCATCAGGCAATAATTTTATTTTATTTTTTTATTACTTATTATTATATTTTTTATAAATTAAAAATACAAAATTTAATTCAAATATCGATATTATAATTTATTATAACTTTTTCTAATTTATTTCAAAATTTAATTAAAAATACATTATATTGTTGAAAATATTATTACACATCTTAAATTTAACTTTAATTTGTACAAGAGAGGAAGGTAAATAAAAAATATATATAAAAAATTCATTTATTTTTCTTAAATTTATATGAAACTAAAGTTTTGATTATTAATTGGTTTCAAACTAAAATAAAAAATATTATAAAAATGATTGAATTGATTAAAATTTTTGAAAAGATAATAAAAATATATGAAAGATCTCATTTTCTGTCTTCATCAGTTGTTCTTCGTACCTTCGTTTCTTTGTTTTTCTACAATCTTTAAATTGGATAAATCGAACACTTTCTTTTATCTTTCTTTTCCATTTACAATAATGTTATTTATTTTTATTCAATTTTTAGTTCCTTCATTTCGTTGAAAGATATCAATAGAATTTGTAATCCAACTATACATCTTTTGTTTTCCTGCTCTCTTTTCTCTCTATCTGTTTTTTTTTGACATAATAAAATGTTTATTAACACCTATTTGCATTTCCAATATCATTTTAGTTTGGTTTTTAAATATTTTTCTTATTATTTCAATTTTTTCACTTAATGAACATACTTTTTAATACTTTTTTGTGTAGTGTGGAGTACAAGCATGTGCATTGAGAAAACTGAAATAGGATGTAACATTGTTACTGTGTTGTCGGTCATAACATTACTCACTCATAATTAATTAATGTAATTAAATTTTATTTTTTATATATGTTTTATTAGATAAAACTCCACCACTCAAATTTTAATGTAATTAAATTGTATTCTAGAAATTCAGTTTTAAAAATAAAAAGAAAAACGTACATTTTTATGTCCTTTTTATTGGATTATTTCAATTCTTCTAGTTTAGGATTTAGTGAGAATATTTCTTTTTATTTTTTTTTGTGTGCAGGTAATGGGTAAGCATGTGTGGTGAGAATCTTAAATGTTGAGTGTGAACATTCTTTATACCACGAATTTGATCGTCGTGTTTTCTTGAAATGTGTTTTGTTGTGTTTTTTTAATTAGAATTAGAATTTTAGTTGTGTAATATGCCTAATAAAACTTAATAAACGTATTATGTATTGTTTAGGTGAATGATCAAGATGGTATCTTATTTTTTAAAACACCAAATTCTTTATTTTTTTTAATAAAATATTGAATCAATTTTGATTTCTTTTTCTAGTTACAAACAACTGTGGAAAAAAAAATTGAGTAATTTTTGGTTGCCTCATGAAAGGATTGAAGCCTTAGTTGAGTTGTTTGGCTTATGTGACCTAGTAGGATGCAATTATAAGATAACATACAAAAGTTTATTGTCAATCTTTGTAGAGAGGTGAGATCCCAAAACAACAGTGGTCAAATATTAAAGAAGCTTCGCTCATGTTTACATCAACTTGACAAATTGAACTTAAAAATACTGGAATGCAAAATGTGCATATTTTGGCAAAGCTGAAAAATCTCCAAGTACTGATGAGTTCATTTTGTGTTGACAAAAGTAAAAGAGTCAGTATTCAACAATTGGGCGAACTCAATCTTTATGGAAGTCTAACAATTGATGAGCTGCAGAATATTGAGAATCCCTCTTATGCATTAGAAGCAGATCTCAAGAACAAAATACAACTCGACAAGCTAAATTTAGAATGGGATATCATGGTCAGCTCATCTGTTGATTCCACGAAAGTTTGGAGATGTAATTGAGAATTTACGACCTTCAAAATACCTAAAAAAGTTGTCAATAGGGAACTATGTCGGTAAACAACTTCCAAATTGGTTACTCGACAATTCATTACCGAATCTGGTGTCCTTAGTGTTGTGGAATTGTATATGTTGCCAACGTTTTCCTCCCCTTAGTCTTTTGCCATTTCTAAAGAAGTTAGAGATTTTAGGGTTTGATGAGATAGTGAGAATTGATGCTGATTTTCATGGGAACAACTCTTCTTCATTTAAATCCCTGGAGACATTGTCTTTCACTAATGAGACAATGGCAAAAGTGGGAATGTAACACTGTGACAGGTGCTTTTCCACGTCTGGAACGTCTTTATATAAATTCTTATCCCAAGTTGAAAGGACATTTGCCAGAGCTACTTGATCCTTTGAAATCACTAGAAATTGTAGCCTGCCAACAACTTGAGGCTTCGGCTCCTAGGGCTCTAGATTTACAACTATGCTATTGTGGAAAACTGTAGTTGGACTGGGTTATAATGAAAAGGCTCAGAATGCAATCATCCTTGGACGAATTCTTCCTGCACCCTAATACCTACTTCCTGCACCCTAATAAAAGTTTTTAATTTCAACTTTGCCTTTTACAAAATTACTTAAATATCCATTTGTAACAGATTACAATTACTCCTTCTTTTCTGCCGCAGTGATCGATTTCTCCCAAATTCATCTTTTACATTATCATTTTTGAAGATTTGAAGTATTATTGAACGGTAAAACAACTTTTCCAACGACTGTGAAGTGTTTATTGGTGTCAAAGATCGACGGGAAGGTAAGATTTTTCGATTTGGTATATTTTTGAAATTTGTCGTAGGGCACCCGGATTCAATCCCATCCGGTTCTCATTTTTTCAATTTTGAGAACCGGAAAGTTAGGTGATCCGGTTTGTATAATGACAACCGGATGCATTGTGGAGGGGG
>Ga0209700_110116_pt1 | contig 10135 bp, 6 predicted proteins | sample SiratroredBW_FD_187528 | JGI IMG/M metagenome (GOLD analysis project Ga0209700, IMG submission 187528) | Root nodule microbial communities of legume samples collected from California, USA - Siratro red BW (SPAdes) (version 2) | ecosystem: Host-associated > Plants > Roots > Nodule | place: USA...
TTTTTTTATATGTATAATTTTTTTTTTTTTTTCAAATCCTAGAAAGTATGTAATGTATGTTAGAAAAAAAATTAATGTTTTTATTTTTATTTGCAAAATCTTTTTTAGAGAAAAAATAAAAATAAAGCATACAATGCATGTGAGACAAAATTGTTTAATGTTTTTTCAATTTTTTTTAGAAAACAATAAAATATTCAAGACAAAAATGTGATTAATATTTTTAGAAAAGAAAATGAGATTGACGTTTATGAAGAAAGAAAAAAGTCACTCAAAGGAAAAAGTGTTGAAAGTTTACCAAGTAAACTCTCATGAAAGAGAGATGAGTCACAATTGGACTTCTTAATTAAGTCTTTTCTAGCCAGAGTTTTGCTTAGACCACTCTCTCAAATTTTCTTTTAAAAATATGAGATTGATCTTTTTTTAAAAACAAAACAAAAAAGTAGCAAGACATGTTTTTGAAATCCTACTTTTTTGTTTTTCAGTTGAACTATAAGTGTGGAATATGTCATGGAATTTAACATGGGATCTGAGAAAAGTAGCATAATGGAAGGCCTAAAAGATAGGATAATAGTCAAGGTATTGAAGAATGATTTAATTATCCTCAAGGAATTAGGGGAGCAGTTTATGGTAGTGCAAAGGACCATCTTCAAGAACCGATATGAGAATTTATTAGATTTATTGGAGGGGAATGTTCAAGTATCTACCTTCACTGCATTATCTCAATACTGTGATCCATGTTTTACCTTTTGTGACTTTCAACTAGTACCAACTTTCAAAGAATTCTCACAAATCCTGGGCATGCCAACAGACCAGACAATACCTTATTAGCACTCGGAAGAAGCTCTCTCCATGATCGCCCTATCTAAGATCATACCAGCACCTGTGAGGGAGTTGGAAGATGAATTTATTACTTTGTGTGGCATGAAGGGATTTAAGTCGAGTTATTTGGAAGGACATTGTCGCCATCTGTCGCACCTTGGATCACGACGAGTCGATCAAAAATTAATTTTAAAAAAACAATATTTAAATTTAAATTTGGAGTCGCCACTATAGTTTATTATGAAAAACCATAGAAAAACCAAAATTAAAATGTCTACGAACCAAATTCAAGATTCGGGAGTCGGTTACAAAGGCAATGCCTATCTAGAACGGTACCTTTAATCAAATTAGTAGAAATAAGTGTGGTTTTACAAAATATCATTTTTCCCAAATAATAATAACAATAATATGAATAAAGAAAAATAAAATAACAAAATAAACAATTATAAAAATAAAACAAATAAATAAACAAGAAAAAAAACATGTTAATAAACATAATACAAATAAATAACAATTTTGCAAATAAAGATAATAAGCAAAAATAGGATAAATAAACATATTTTTTTTGGGCCTGTCAAGGATTGACTTTGGTCCTTAGTATTTCCACAAAGAAGAAAAATCAGGATTCACCTAGTTCTAATTTAAAAATTTGAAAATCTGTTTGATGGTGTTTGATATTATTTTTGAAATTTTTATATTTTTATTATTTTTTTAAAAATTATTCTATATATTTTTTCCATATATTTTTTTAAGAACCATTTTATACATTTTATTTTTTAAAACTGTTTTATATTTTTTTAATTTTTAAAACCGTTTTCTTTATTTTATTTTTTAAAAATTGTTCTATATTTTTTTATTTTTAAAACCGTTTTATATTTTTTTATTTTTAAAATTGTTTTGTATATATTTTTTTAATTTTTAAAACTGTTTTATAGATTTTTAATTTTTAAAACTATTTTAGTTTTTTTTAATTTTAAAACTGTTTGATGTATTTTTTTATTTTTTAAACTGTTCTACATTTTGAAGTACTTGAGACAATTTTTAAGAGGGATACGACAAAGATATATGGGATTCGAGTGCAAACAAAGAAGAGTGCAGACTAGATGTTGAAGAACAACTTGAAGAAGGGGCAGTGTTGATTCAAATGAAAATGATTTTGTTTTTAACACTAACAAGTGGTTCTCCTTCTAGTGAATCAAATGAGGATGATTTACCAATATTGAATAATAAGAGGGTAAGAGGAACACCATCTTGGATGATAAATTTTGAAATAGGTGAAGGTTTATCAGATGAAGATGATTTGAATGCTGTGTTAATGCTTATTGCAGATGACCCACTTACATATAAAGAAACTGTCAAGTGTAAAAAATGGAGGGATGCAATGGCGGTAGAGATTAAGTCAACAGAAGAGAACAAAACCTGGGAACTAATTCCTTTACCAGAAAGAGTGAAACCGATTGGAGTTTGTTAGGTATCCAAGTGTGAGTCTAAGTCCCACATTGAGTAGGAATGAGAAAGTTGAGCAACATATAAGAAAGAAGACCCACAAACCCAATGCCTTAAGGTTTTGGGTTGAAGGTGGTGTCATTCCCTTGTGTGGGTTTGGCTCAGTTCTCATTCTTGTGAGATCTCCCCGGTTTTGCCCCCTCGGGTTACCCAACAAGTGGTATTAGAGCCGGCAATGACCAGCTCATATGAGTGTGATTAAGGTACTCGTATTTGAAAATGCTTCCACTCGAGGGGGAATATACCAATGTCGAAGGGACTCTCTCACTTGAGGTTTAAGTGTGTAAACGGAGGTATCGAGGGGGAATGTACCAATGTGGAAGGGACTCTCTCACTTGAGGGGGAGATTTGTTAGATATCCAAGTGTGAGTCTATGTCCCACATTGAGTAGGAATGAGAAAGTTGGGCAGCATATAAGAAAGAAGACCCACAAACCCAATGCCTTAAGGTTTTGGGTTGAAAGTGGTGTCATTCCCTTGTATGGGTTTGGCTCAGTTCTCATTCTTGTGAGATCTCCCCGATTTTGCCCCCTCGGATTACCCAACAGAGTTAAGTGGGTTTTCAGGACTAAACTCAATGAGAATGAAGAGGTAAGCATATAAGACAAAACTAGTAGCAAAGGGTTAGGTTTTAAGGACTAAACTCAATGAGAATGAAGAGGTAAGCAAGTATAAGACAAAACTAGTAGCAAAGGGTTATGCACAACAGTAGGGAGCTAAACTTGACACCATCGATTAATACTTGCTTTAGCAACACAAAATAACTGGGATATTTTTCAGCTAGATGTGAAGAGTGCATTTCTTCATGGTGAACTGAGTGAAGAAATCTTTGCAGTTATAGCCATTGGGATATGAGAAGAAAGGTGAAGAAGACAAAGTTTACAAGATAAGAAAGACATTGTATAGCTTGAAGCAAGCACCAATGACATGGTATAGCAAGATAGAGGCTTATTTTGTTCAAACGAGTTTTGAAAGGTGTTTATGTGAACACACACGGTTCACAAAGTGGAAGGAAGAAGGTAAATTCTTAATAGTAAGCCTTTACGTTGATGGTTTAATATATACTAGAATTGATAAAAGTATGTGTGATGACTTGAATTCAATGATGTTAGAGTTTGACATGTCTGATTTGGGAAAAATAAAGTACTTTCTTGAAGTTGAGGTGATACAAAATTCAAATGAAATTTTTGTGTGTCAAAGAAATTATGCACGTGAAATTTTAGCAAGGTTTGGAATGGATAAAAGCAATTCAATGCATAATCCCCTAGTCCCATTCACAAAGTTGACAAAAAATAGAGTTGGAACCAAAGTTGATAAAACTTTGTTTAAATAGGTGGTTAGTAGTCTGATGTACTTGACTACAACTAGACTTGATCTGATGTATGGAGTAGTCTTATTATCAGTAGATTCATGTCATATCCAACTGAATTTCATTGGCTTGCAGCAAAAAGACTCTTAAGATATGCGAAAGATACAATTGAGCTTGGAATACAAAAAATGTGAGTGCTATGATTTGGTAGCTTACACGAATAGTATTTTACTGGTAATTTGAATGATCGAACGAGTATTTCGGACTTTGTTTTCTTACTTAGTTCTTGAGCTATTTCATGATCTTCTAAGAAACAGTTTGTAGTGACATTGTCTACTACTATTGAAGTTGAGTATATAGTAGTTGTGTATTGTGCTTGTCAATGTATTTGGTTGAAAAGGGTGTTGAAACAACTTTGTCACAAAGAAGAAAAGAGTACTCTGATTTAATGTGACAATAATTCTACCATAAAGTTGTCCAAAAATCCAATTTTTCACGGAATGAGCAAACACATTGATATAAGGTTCCACTTTCTCATAGACCTAACAAAAGATAAAGTTGTGAAGTTGAGTTACTGTAATTCTCAAAATCAGGTTGCGGACATAATAATAAAGTCTCTCAAGTTAAAATAGTTTTTGAAGTTCCTAAATATGCTTGGAACAGTTGATGTTTAACTAGTAAACTAAATGATATTAACATCTAGTTTAAGGAAGAGAATATAATAATTACTTTTCTGAATTTCATTTACTGTTTATAATTTCCTACTTATTAAGGATATCAGATGAGGTTATGTTATTTTTACTCAGTCATTCAGATTAGGTAATGTAAACGTGAGTTAGCTTTATTTCCAGTTTTTGAAAACGGCTAGGAAGCCAATAGGCTACTAAGCCCATAGGAATTAAGAAAGTGCATCTGTACATTTATGTGCATCTCTATTCTTCAAATCAATAAAATTCTCTCTTAATTTTCTAGCAATTGTTTTGCTTAGTAGTTGTTTTCCTTTAACAAGCAAACCTGAAGAAAATAATTAGAAAAGCAATGAATGGTTTGCCTCCATTTTCGATACCATTATACCTTGGTCCGCAAAATTTGCAGCTAAAAATAAAAGAATTGACGTAACATACAGGGACATCCCAATATCAATTTGGAGCATGTCATGTTTTTGAAAGGTAGTGATGATTATGGGAACAGTTGTAGTTATTTGTAGTTATGAATGAAAGAACTGAAAACTGGGAAGTATTAAAATATGTATGATCCTAATATTAGTATAGGAACATGGGTTATGGAATAGAAATGTTTTGAAGATTAGTTGCATAGTTATATTGCCTAGAAAAAAATAATGGTTATTCTGCAGGATATATAATTGTCAATTTTTTGTGTACAATATTAGGACGTAATCTGTTGGACTATCCTAAATATATATTTTATTATATAAAAAACTTTCATTTAATATACTTCACTAATAGCACCTACATATTATATATATATATATATATAATATACAATAAATTATAAGTTTTTAAAATTATTAAAATAATCACTCATTTAGAATACATGAATGAACAATCAACCTAAAGTCCAGAACAAAAAATATGCAATGAATAATTTATTGAGTAACTTGTTAACTCTGTTTTCTTCTTTGAGTTTTTTTTTTTTTTTTTTTTTTTTTTTTTTTTTTTTTTTTTTTTTTTTTTTTTTAAAATTTTTTTTTTTTTTTTTTTTTTTTTTTTTTTTTTTTTTTTTTTTTTTTTTTTTTTTTTTTTTTTTTTTTCTTTTCTGTTTTAGCTGAGTTTGAATTTTCTCTCATAAAAAATGAGGTATTTTCCATTCATTATTCTTTTCACTTTTTCTTCTCTCTTTATTTTTCTCCTCTTTATCAAATACTTTTACAGAATACATTTCACTTCTTTTTTAGGTCACTTTGTTAAAAAAAAAAACTTATTATTTTTAGTTTCGTCTCATTTTTCTAAATTTTGTATTATTTAGATTCATTGTATTATATTTTTATAAGTGTGACACAATGCATTTAAATTTAGATAATACAAACTGACATCAAGACAAATTATTTAAAAATATTCAACAGAGAAACAAAGGTATTCTTTTCACATTTATAAAAATGTTTTATATAACTTTGTTTTATTTCATACATTGACATTCACATAAATTGAATAAACCAAATACGCGAAGAAAAAAGTATCGTCATTAAAAGGCATATGAGAGGAATAAGATATATCTAATATTAGCAGTCAGGACTTAGTGAGAAGAGAAGAGTAATCACCAAATATATTAAGAATAATAAGAATTATCATATAAAACCACAATTTTATTCAATTATCAAACTATAATAAGGAGAAAAATAACTATTAACCTAATTAATATGATATTTTACAAATAAAAATATATACTTCAATTATTTCAAATGGTAATGATACAAACTTTACTCTTTCCATCTTCAATAATTCAATGAAAAGAAACAATAAATCGGTGCTTTTAACCAACCAACCCACCCACATTATATTTACTCACTCCGTAGAGAAAAGATCTACCTTAATGAAAAAAATGCACATCACAGTTTCAGTATTTAAAATATTGAAGTCTTAAAATATTGGGTAACAACTCTGAAAAAATAATATTTGGGATGTGATGAGAGAATTGGATACGAAGATCATAGGTAAGTTTTATATAGATCATTTTTGTAGAGTTTAAAAAATTAGGGATTTTTTTTTTCTTTTATGTGAAAAGAAAATAGATGCATTCTTCCTGTAGTTTCATAATATCATTGTGCACTTCCATACTTTTTAAAATGTTCAAACTAACCTTTTTGAAAAGACTAGAAAGAATTTCATGAAAATAAAAGGAAAAGTTTGATAGTGTATTTTGTATTTTAGATTGAATTTTTATTTTTTTAATCCAAAAGTTATTATTAGTTTTAAATTAGGTTCTTGCAAGTATTCTGAAGGTCAAATTAGTTAGTATTCTAAAGGTCAAATTAGTTAATGATTGGAGATGTATATATAGCCTTTTTTCTTTGAGTCCAGCTTCACACCCACATCCTCAATCTTGCCGTCCACCAGACCCACAGACCAAACCTATCACACTTCCCCATGCACCTCATCTCATTCAACTAAAGCCCCATACACCAATAACTCATCTCTTTTTATCACACACTCACGTCACTTATAATTTACATTGTCCTACCCCACACTATCTCCTGAACACAACAATACCCACGTCGCTTCGTTTCAAGAAAGCCTCTACACTAACCAGCGTAGCATGAAAGTGGCCTCAAGAAGACACGTGGCGCGTCTCTTTTATTCGATCACCGACCTTCACAAAAATGGCGACCGACATCGTCGCCCCCTTCCTCAATGGCTCCTTCAACCACTGTATCTTTCACCACGCCCACCATGCCACTGGCTTGTTACCTTTTCGGTGCAGAGATCATAATTGGCATGGGTCCTCTTGGCAACAAGTTTTTTAGGGACATTTTGAAGAAAAGACAACCCGTGAGGAAGCGACGCTGGTGACCATTGCTGCTCCATCCGATCAGAGGCCACCCTCAAAGTCCACGTTTCATCATAAAAAGTCGAAGGGCCATAAGTCATCACTGCGACCGCTCATCTGCCAAGCGTTTGCGACCATCAACTACTGTCGGGACTGCTCCTTCGCTCTGGATTTCTTGGCTAATAAATAAATTAAACATTTTACCTAGGAATATAATTGTTAATAAATAAATTATCAATTATATTACTGTTTAAAAAAATAATATTTAAAATTTGCATTTAATATATATATATATATATAATTATGTATATAAATTATATCTAAATATCAATAAAGATATTATTTATTTATAATATACTTATATTATTAATATTATTTTTTCAACCCTTTTTATCTAGGAAAGATGGTTCACATGGAGTGGCGGCGGAAGTGTATGGTACAAGATTACCATATGCATCGGAAAATTGGCCGCAATAAGATGATGTTTGGGGATGGAGAATTGGATGGAGAGTCGTCTCTAATGGTAAGCACTTTTAGATTGACTATTCTGGTTGCTGAAAGAAGAGAAGGAGATATCAAAGTCAGGGTCAGGTTCAAAAAAGTTCTGCAAGCAACACATCTTCGCAAGCAAGTCCGTTGTTAAAAGCTACATCAATACATATTTTCTTGGCACAGATCATGAAGTCTTTTTATCTTCTTTATCCTGAAGGATTCCCACTTTATGAGCTTACGACATTCCTGTCCCTATTGTTGCCATACCTATTCGACAGATAACATATGAAGCATGTGACTCCAACTATGGGGACTTTGTGGTGTGTAAAGCAAATAATGAAGGGTGCCCTAGTCTTGTGTTAGAAGAAGTGGATAATTATTCACAAGCCATGACATGTGATGTCTGCTGTTCTGAACCGTTGTTTTGTCGAGCTTCTTGTTGCAATTATGGTGGCAAAACTATTTCTACAGATTATGGTGGTTGTAGTTATGTAGATAGTACCACTGTCCACACTGTGATGGGAGGACTGACATGATTTAGCATTCTCTTTCCAGCATTCTCTTGGCACTCGACATAACTACACCACCATAATATGTAGAAACAGTTTTGCCACAAAGAATGCAACAACAAGCAAGGCAAAACAAAGGTTCAGAACAACAGACATCACACGACATGGTTTGGGAATAATTATCCACTTTTTCTAACAAAAGATTAGGGCACCCTTCATTATTTACTTTAGACACCACAAAGTCTCCGTAATTGGAGTCACATGCTTCATGTGTTATCTGTCGAATAGGTACAATAGCAATAAGGACAGGATTGTCGTAAGCTAATAAAGCGGGAATCCTCCAAGATAATGAAGATAAAAAAAATTCATGATCGGCGCTAGGAAAATATGTATTGATATAGCTTTGAACAACAGACTTGCTCGCGAAGATGTGTTGCTTGTGGAACTTTTTTGAACCTGACCCTAATCTTGGTATCTCCTTTTCTTCCTTCAGTAACCGGGATAGTCGATCTAGCAAATACAGATATCACTCCTAAAAGTGCTTAGGGACAACTCTCCATCCAGTTCTCCATCTCCAAACATCATTCTATTGCGACAATTTTTCGGTGCATATGGTAATCCCGTACCATACGCTTCCGCCGCCACTCTGTGTGAACCATCTTTTCTGAGTAAAAGGGGTTGAACTATCATGTCACTCACATAATTGAGTGGTTCAATTAGCTACTAATCAAAAGTTGTATTGAGCTTCACTTAGTCTAGTTCTTATTTATATTTGTTGTTCTTGTAAGATGTAATGTATTTAGGAGTGTTATGTTGTTTAAATAAAATAGTATTTAGTTTTCTAATTTGGGATGTTCTCTCAAAATAGTAAATTGACTGTACATTGTTTCTAGAAATGGTTTGTAGCATAATCATATTAAATGGGTTGAAAGATCTCTTTAGACTTTTGATTCAATATATTTTTTTATAAAAAAAAATATATAATAAATCATATATTCTTTTAATTAAATAAATATCTTATATAAATATTTGTGTCATAATTAACTATATATTATCATAATGTTGAATTATTATTTTAAGAAATATCATGGAATGTTCAAATTTTCAGCAAATGCTATATTAAAAACTGTGCACATAACAAATAAATAAAGAAAAGAAACAATGAAAAAAAGAAGTTTAAAAATTCATCATACCCGCCAGTTCAATCTGTAAATGCGGAGATCCACTTGAAAACTGCGAAAGAGAGAAACAAAATTAATAATAAAAATAATATATAAATGTTAAATAAAAGTAAAATAACATAGTATGATCTAAAATTTATCTAGAACACTCTCTCCTAACTTTTTACTAATGTTTTTTAACCTTTCGCATTACAGAAGAAAACACTACAAGAAAATCATTAAATAATAACTTATTTAGAGATAAAAAATAATTAGTTACTATATCAACTAATTTAGAGATCAAAAATAAATATTAAAAAATATCAGGCGTGATGATTTCTTAATCATAAGTGTTGAAATTTAATTTTAAATGTCTATTCGAAATTAATGAGTGATGAATTGTGATATTGTAAAATCTCACTATTCCTTCATTATAGTGCCAATATCTCACAAAATGTTAACCATTTTGTACAAAACCATTTGATAATTGATTACATGGTTATTCTCCGGCAGACTAAATCCGTTAATTTCACGATGCAGGTGCACTATAATCAAAAAACAAGATTGAGAAGAACTACATACGAGAAAATGAGCAACTTGGATACAACTTGAGACTGACTACAGTAGGTTGATTTAGTCATGTTACCTGGCCTAACAAAATCAGATAGCCCAAAATCAATAACTTTCATGACGCCATTCTCATCTTTAGAGACAAACAGCCTTTCAATTTTACCTATCTAGAATTCTGTCAAGTAATTCTCCATCCTCACACAACCTGACAACAATAACACCAACCAAAAAACATTCATTGCGTTAGATTAAATGTCTAATTCAACA
>Ga0209700_110118_pt1 | contig 10135 bp, 8 predicted proteins | sample SiratroredBW_FD_187528 | JGI IMG/M metagenome (GOLD analysis project Ga0209700, IMG submission 187528) | Root nodule microbial communities of legume samples collected from California, USA - Siratro red BW (SPAdes) (version 2) | ecosystem: Host-associated > Plants > Roots > Nodule | place: USA...
GATCAGACTAACACACTAGGAAACTGAGCTCACAGAGGCACCGTCTGATGGCTCAGATGCCACATGCGAGCTCAGTAAGCAGAGGAAAAACAAAAACCTAAATCTGCTCTAAGGAAAAGGGGCAGAAAATGAACTTACTCTAACGGAGGTTCTGATCGGATAGACTTGCTTTATTCTCCTCCACGAGTCCAACGGTGGGCTCCGCTTGAGAAACTGATGAGGTATAGAAGCAAAGACTTAGAGAGAAGTCAGAGGAAAAAAGGTTAGGGGTTTTAGAGAGATGATGGCTTGAGTTGAAATGAGACTTGACTACTTACTTTTTCTATAAATACACGTTTTTAGTTTAATAATATAATAATCAAGTGCTCATTCCACTTCTACCATTTCACTCAAATGACAGATTTTCTAGGTTGTTACATAAAATCTCTTTTCTCTAAATAGTTATATCTTTCACAAAAGATAATGGAGGTTGAAACACAGTCATCTACCAGTTACATGGTTTATGATTATATAAATTTCACACCGATTTATTATCATGACAAATAAATTATATCTGATCCAATAGGAAAAGATGAATCGAACCATAGTAGATAAGACATCAGTAAGATATGGTCAACTTTGATGAATATATATTGTGCATTATGAATTCTAGCTTTTTCACAAACATAAGTATTGAAAGAGAGTTATTGTATTTTCGTTAGCTTTTTCACAAACATAAGTATTGAAAGAGAGTTATTGTATTTTCGTTTTTTTTATTAAAAATAACATTCATTTTATGAAATATATATTACGAAAGAGAGAGTAACCTTTTATAAATTTGAAAACGAAAAAGAAAAAACTTTGAATAAGAAATGTGAATTGAGCTTTAAAATGGTGTTGAAAGATTTTCACAATAAGACGAGTAACAGAGGTTGTCTAATGGTTTTATAAATAAATTTAATTAAGTATCTAAAATTAAAAGTGAAATTAAAAACTGGTAGTAATCTCTATTGCAATAATGTATAAGCAAAATTTGAAAAAGAAAATTCTCTATTATTAATTTCTTTCAATAGTTATTTTAGTTTATAAACATGTATTAATATATTACTGGTTTGATCACATTTATTTTAATTTTATTTTGAACTAGTATGATTAAAATATTATATTTTTAATTGTTTTAATTTTATTAATTTCATCTGGAATTAAAGTAAATAATTAAACTGTTGACGATAATATTATTTATATACAAATTTTAAGATTAAATATAAATATTAAGTAGTATATTACAGTATAGTACATTTGTGTGCATATATTTACACATAATTATAATCAATTCATAATAATACATTTGACAACCAAGCACCATTTCTTTTAATCTCGCATCTGTCTAATATAATTGATGGTTGAAGTATCTGTCCTTTGTCATCATTGAGTAAAGTAACAGGGATACTTTGTTGTCAGGGTGCTCCTTCACATTTCTTAGTAAAGAAATGTGAAATACTGAATGTATTTTCATTGTATCAGGCAGCTTTAATTTGTAACCAATTAGACCGATGCGTTCAAGAACCTCAAATGATCCGAAATAACGCATACTAAACTTCCGATTTTTGTGCAAGGCTACTAAACTTTGGCGATAAGGTTATGACTTCACAAATACATGATCACCAACTAAGAACTGAATATCTCTTCGTTTACCATAAGCTCTACACTTCATGCTATTTGTGCCTTGAGGAGGTTATTCTTAAGTTCACCAAGTAATCTGTCCCGATCTTGTAACTGGTGTTGCACCATTGGATTATCTGCTGGTTGAGGTTCATACAATTTATACAATTCTTCATATATTGTTGCACATCTTGAGCCATCCCTTTCCAAAAATATTGGGCTGCTATGCGAGCTAGAGTTTTTTTAATACCAGCATGTCCACCAACTAAAAAATCATGAAATTCCTTTAATATCATATGTCGAATGGTGGAAGTTGTAGGGACTAATAATCTGCCTTCCCAAAACTAGAAACCTTGCTTGTGTTGAAGTTTAGAATGGGGCCTGTTGCGGATGGAAATTCTTTGTACGGGTCATAGGTAATTAAATCTTGCTGCAACTGATGAAGAAAGATAGGTTGTGATTGAGATAAGGCCATGAAGGATCGTGAAAGCCCATCAGCAGCTTAATTTTCAGTATCCTTTTTATACTCAATGTCAAAGTTATAACCAAGCAATTTAGAAAGCCATGTCTGCTGCTGCGGTGTTTGAATCACCTGTGTTTGCATTTTTTTGAGACTTTTATGATCTGTCCTCACAATAAAATGGTGCCCCAATAAGTAATGTCAAAATTTCACTACCGATGTGGTGATAGCATACATTTCTCGTGCGTACCCTGATTGTTTTTGCATCAATGGTGACATTTTCTTCCAAAAAAAAAGCTATTGGATGACTGTTTTGGCTCAATACTGCACCTATCCCTGTGCTAGATGCATCTGTTTCAAGGACAAAAGGTTTGGCAAAATTAGAAAGTGCCAACACAGGTGCGTGGGTAAGTGTTGTCTTGAGTGAATCAAATGTCTGTTGAGACTTTGTAAACCAATGAAAAACATCTTTCTTTAGCAAATTAGTGAGAGCGACAGCCAAAGTTCCTGATAAACTTGTGATAGTAACTTGCTAATCCCAAAAAAGCTCGCAGTTGCTTAATTGAAGTTGGTACAACCCATTGTTTAATTGCTTGCATATTGGTTTCATCAACCTTAACTTCAACCCGTGATACATGTCCTAAATAATCAATTTGGATTTGGCCAAAAGAGCATTTGGAGAGTTTGGCAAATAAGGAATGTCTTTGCATGGTGCTTAAGACCAAAGAAAGGTGTTGGATATGTGCATTCCATGTTGTACTGTAGATTAAAATGTCATCAAAGAAAACAATGACAAATTTGCGTAAAGATTCTGCAAAAAATGAATTCATTAGGGCTTGAAAAGTGGCAGGTGCGTTACTCAAAGCCAAATGGCATTACTAGCCATTCATACAACCCTTGGTGAGTGCGAAAAGCTGTCTTGTAGCGATCCTCCGAAGAAACAAAAATTTGATGATACCCTGAACGTAAATCCAGCTTTGAGAAATATTGTGCTTCAAACAATTCATCAAGCAATTCATCCACTGTGGGCATAGGAAAAGAATCCTTAATAGTGACTGCATTAAGGGTCCTATAATCGGTGCAAAAACGCCATATTCCATCTTTCTTTTTGACAAGTAGCACGGGTGAGGAGAATGGACTCGAACTAGGTTATATGGTACCCTCCGATAACATTTCAGCAAGCAATAATTTGTTCAATCTCAGTTTTTTTTTTACTATGAGGATAACGATAAGGTCGAACTTTAACAGGAGCGCTGCCAGTCATCAATGGGATGGTATAGTCATGAGACCGTATTGGTGGTAACCCATGAGACTTCTCAAAAAATTCTTGTATTGCTGTATAATTATAGCCAATTCAAGCTCCATGGATGTCGACAATTCCAACAAATGGTGGGCAAACACTTCACGTGTTTGAGTTTGTGGCTTGTAAGCGGGTGAGTTGATGGAACTGAGCTAGGCTAGGCAGATTTCAGGTTTATCCATGTAAAGTGATAAGTTCCTCATTGATGTAAAAGGTGAGGGAGTGTTCTTTATAATTCACTAAATAAGTATCCAAAGTTGCCAACCATTGACTTCCAAGAACCAATTCAGTTGCAGCGATAGGTAGAACATAGGCTAAAATATAGGAAAAATGCCCCCGGATTTTGACTGGGATATTCTGGACTTCACCTTCACATTTCAATTGCTCTCCATTGCCCACCAATACTTTTAATTGTGGGGTCTGATAGATGGGTAGGTGTAAAAATTTTGCTAGTCTAGGTTGGATGAAATTATCAGAACTCTCTTCATCAATAAGGATTTGAATCTTATGGCCCTGGATAAATCCTGTGAATCTAATCGTGCCTCTCACCATGCATGGTACTTTTCATGGCATTATATGATAAATGAGGTGTTTGATCAAATTCCTCAAACTGATTTTGGACAATCTGTTGGCTTTGTACATTTGGGTCTGGCTCCGGGGGTATTTCATCCTCACATTGGAGTAAGAAATAATGTTTATTAGCACACCGATGAGTAAGGGAATACTTCTCATCACAAGTAAAAGAAATCCCCTTTTCTCGACAGAATTAAATGTCAGCTGGGGTTAATCGCTTCAAGTTGTTGGGTTTTGGTGGTGTGGGAAGTAATGGTGGTGGGTTTGTGTTTATAGGTGGATTTGAGTTTATAGGTGGGTTTGTGTTTGCTGTTAATGAAAGTTTAGAAGTATTTTGTGTAAGTGATTTGGCTGGAAAGTAAGGAAATTTATGTTTAGGAGCTAGGGAAATTTTTGCTCAAAGAGTTTAGCAAATGACACAGCCTGAAGTAATGAGTGAGGGGCTCGGGATATCACTCGCTTCAATTCAGGTATTAATCCACCAATAAAATAATCAAGCAATACAGAATCATCTAACCCATATGATTGATTAGCTAACTCAGTGAAGGAAGTATAATAGTCTGCCACTGTGGAAGATTGCTTTAGTTTGAACAGATCTGAACGAGGATTATCAAATTGAGATAGGCCAAACTGGATTTGAATGGCAGTGGAGAATGATAGCCAATCAGGTACTTGGTGTGCTTTTTCTAGTAGTTGAAACCACGGTAATACTTTTCATTCAAAATGAATAGAAGCAATGGCTACTTTCTGCTCATCAAGAGAGTGTTGTATAATGTTAAAGACATCACTAAGACATGGACAACTTTCATGAATGTATATTGTCCATTATGAATCCTAGCTTTTTCACAAACCTACATAAGTGCATTGAAAGAGAGCTATTGTATTTTTGTTTTTCTCTATTTAAAAAATAACATTCATTTTATGAAATATATATTACTAAAGAGTGAGGGTAACCTTTTATAAATTTGAAAATGAAAAAGAAAAAACTTTGAATAAGAAGTGTGAATGGAGCTTTAAAATGGTATTGAAAGATTTTTGCAATAAGAAGAGGTTATCTTAAAGAATCTCTTGGTAGAGTTTTAGGTTATGGTGGAGTTATACGATATGCCAAAAACACTCTCTTTAAGGTTTTTTTTTTATTATTATTAAGTTGGTGTTTTAACACCAAAACATCTCTCACAAGTCATGTGTTTAGAATATATGATATTATAATCAACTGGAAGAAGGATAATCTATAGAAGGTAATGACTTTGTCAACCAATAAAGCAGAATATATTATCATCACAAAGGAAATGAAAGAAGCATTGTTATGGCCAAAGGGGTCTAGAGAGAGAGTCAAAGGTACGAGATCAAGTTTATTGTGACAATAACATTATATAATTATCCAAGAACTAAGTCTACCTTGAAGAATGAAACGCATTGACATCAAGTTGCAAACTGCATTTTGTAAGAAATGAGGTCTGTGAAGATGATAAAGGTCTCAAGAGATCATAACATCTTTGATACGATTACGAAGATTCTACCAAGCATATCGTTGTTTGGATTTAATCCAATTGCTTGGTGATTAAGCATGTGGTGGACAGATATTTGTGGGACTGACTTAGTCAAATCTTGTTAATGTTCTTAAATCGTCTGATGCTCCAAATCGTCTGATAGTTAGATCTAATGGTTCAAGTGTGTATACCTTGATCAATGCATCTATTTTTATCGTTGTATTTGTTTTTTGTTTGATGGTATCAGACTGTGTGTCTTGCATCAAACTTTAACTTACTTTTGTTTGTCTACCACTTGAAGTGTCCACCTACATGAGGTTTCAAAAAGTTTAATAGTGAATACATTATAAAAGTTGGTTGCATATATTATATTGTGTAAATATTAATAATTAGTTTAAGCGAGAATTTTATGTTAAATTATATAACATTAAACTATTAATTAAGTGAGAGTTTATTAAGTGGGAAAATTTGCGTTATAATTTACGTTTGATAATCTCTATTCTGGATGTAGATAAAAGTTCTTTAATAATTTTATTGAACGATATTAATTTTCTACTGTAAACTCTTTTTTTTGTTCGGTTAACCTTGATCTACATTAAATTTGGTTTGAGTCATTCTAATAGAGTTTAAGTGATAGAAAATATTAAAGAGAAAGGATTCACTTCATATTTAGAAGTATTTTCAATGTAATGCAATTTCAAAAATTATTTTACAATTTTATTAATTTTAAAGACTAATTCATTAAATTATTATTTAAATTTATATTGAGAATTTCATATAAGATCGAGAAAAAAAATATAAATACAAAGTATTATATATATATACATATATATATATATATATATATATATATATATATATATATATATATATATATATATATATATATAATATACAAATATACTAAGTGTTAAAAAAAAGTTACAACACAAAATTATATAAATAAATATTATAATAATTTGAACTTACCTTCCTGATCCAAAATAAATCGGAATTATTCTTAATATTTCTAAAATTACATGTAAAAAAATTTATTTGATTTTTTTTATGAAAATCTTAAACTGTTTTAAAATAATAAAAAAACAAAAATTAATATTTACTTAAACTAAAATAGTAATATGCTAAGAATATTTTATCCTACATCACAAATTGGATAGAAATATTTGTTTTTTAATATGAAATAAGAGGAAAATTGAATTTGTGATAGAGAGAGGAAAGAAAATAATTATAGGTTTATGTTATCTAAAAGAGTTATTTTTGTTAATACAAATAATAGAAGAAAATTAAATAAGGTAAAAAATATGTTTAAATATGTTTATAATATAATTTACTTTAGAGTATTTATCAAATACATTAGGTTAATAAAACTAGTTTATAAATAAATCTAATTATAGTTAATTTATTGATTTTATTAAATACACTATATTTTTTTTCGCAAAACCTGCCAACACTATATTTTTGTACGTCACATGGTGGCCTTGTATGATATTAGTCTTAGTTTACGAAATTAGTCATAGAAAGACTATCTCACAGTATGGTCAATACATTTCTTATTTATCTTATAATACATCATTCTTTTCTGAAAAGTTAAAAATAAAAAGATAAAACTTAATTTAAATTGATATTTGTTCTAAAATATATATTTATATATAACTTTTACATTAGTCTCTTCTTATTATACAAGCTTATATAAGATAATTTTAACTTAATGAGATTTTTTATGTATATATAGCATTGAAACCAGATAAGTATGTTACTTTTAATTTTAGTCCAAAATTAAAAGTTACCTAAAATGGTAAGAAGACAACTTTGGTAATGTCAAAGTGAAATGAACTTTTTTCTTAAACAAAATCTTTAATTTATATATACACTGTAAGTAAAACACTAAAAGAAAAATTAATGTTATGTATTAAAAATGAAGTACAAAAAAAAATAAAAAGGAAAAAAAGAATAGAAAGAATAGAGAAAAAAACAATTGTTTAGATGGATAGAATTAATAGAAAAAATAAATGAAAAATGATCTCCATCTCAATTAAATTCTTATAAATACAAAAAAATCTCCTTAAATAATAAAAACTCTATTCTTACCATTTTTATTATTTGTCAGTTTTATACAAATGTCAACAAAATTATTAAAAAAAATATTACATGGACATAGCAGCGTTTGTTTTTTCTCTGTTCTACAAACTAAGGACGAAGACATGGATGCATGCAGAAGTATGAAATGTGTCATACTTCCTGAGAAGATGGTAACTGCTCCATTCATCATCTTCAGGAACAATTAGATTCTTTTTGTTTCCCTCGGTAGTGTCACAATCCACTGTAATACATATGTTTTATTCTCTTTTATCTAAGATCTTGACTAGTGGGAATTATTAATACATATGTAATGAGGGAGACTAAAGAGTTATTGGTACGAACTTAGTTCAAAATAATATAGTATCTAAAATTAAAAGTAAAACTAAAAAAAATATTTGTTGTTGATATATAACTGTACAGAAATAGAAATATTCTGTTGGAATAATAATGTATATTACGCAAAATTTGAAAATAAAAGTAGGCTATCATTAATTTCTTTCTATTGTTATTTTAGTTTATAAACATGTATTAATATATATTACTAGTTTGGTCACTTATTTTTTTCTAATTTTATTTTAAACTAACATGATTAAAATATTATATTTGTTATTGTTTTAATTTTATTAATTTAAGTTGGAACTAAGGTAAACAATTAAATGATTTATGATAATATTATTTATATACAAAGTTTAAGATTAAGTATAAATATTAATATTAATCAGTATAGTACAGTTGTGTGCATATATTTACAAATAATTATAATCCATTAATAATAGTAATATAACATTTATTTTTAAATATTTACATTTTTTATTTCTAACTTAAACTATTGTTATATTGATTTTATTTTTTTACATTTTTATATAATTTTCATATAAAATTATTTAATGAATGAATCAGTAGTTTCTTTTTAGGTTAAATTTGTTAACTTGAACAGCGTACAAAATTAAAAATAATTCAACAAATACGCTTAAAAAAACTGAGATAACTAATAATAAGTAAAAAAATTAAAAATATAAAAATATATTAAGAATACAAAGTAGAGTAATAGCAAAAGATTGAATAAGTTAAAAAATAAGTTAAATAATTGATAAACAAGCTTATAAATTAATCAAGATAGTTAATTTATTATTTTTACTAAATATATTCATAACTTTTTCGAAAACCCTGCCTGTAGATTTGTATGTCAGTTGATGAATATTAGTCCTAGTTTGCAAAATTGGTCAAAAAAAAGTATTTCATATTGTTTAATTTTTTATCTGTCTTAGCATTTTTTTTGAAAAAAATAAAAGGAGAAAACTTAATTTATGTTGATATTTATTTTTGAAAAATAAAAAATAATGAGATATAGTTTTTACAGCAGCCTCTTCTCATAAATACAGTTTATATAAGATAATTTTAACATTGAAACTAAAGAAGTATGTTACTTTGAATTCTAGTTTGTACATAAAATTTAAGTGTCTGTAAAAAAACTAAAAGTCACCTAAAATTATGTTAGTACTCTTCTTCAATTAAAGGTAGCTCTTTCAATTAGTAAGTTTTCTTTTTTCAAAAATGGTAAAGAGACAACTTTTGTTACATTAATGTGAAAGTGAAAAGAAAATTTATATAACACTTAGGCATTAAAAATGAAATACAAAAGTTAGAAAAAAGGAAAAAAAATAGAAAGAATAGAAAAAAAAATTGTTTAAATGAATAAACTTAAATATAAAAATAAATGGAAAATTATCTTCATCTCAATTAAATTCCTAAAAGTACAATTTTATATTTTCTCACAAGGATCTCCTCAAAATATAAAAATAACTTTGTTCTCACCATTTTTATTATTTATCAGTTTTATACAAATGTCGAAAAAGAATATTTTAATCAGTAAAGATATATTATAGGATGTTTTCAAATAATCAGTAAGCACTACTCTGTGCGTTGATACATGTAACACCCCACAAAAAAATAAAGCTTCTACTAAGGCGACTAAAGTATTAACATAATGCATATCTTACAGTATTCCATATTTAACATGCATCAAGATTACATAATAATGTTAAACAAAATTTCAAAACATATTTACAATATCATATACAAGTTTTTCAAAATACAATACTATTTCTAACAGCATCCTTCAACCTAGATGATCTCCCAAAGATCCATCTGCAGCACTATCTGCTCCCGTGTCAAGACACGATCATCACAGATAGAAAATCAAACACAATACAACCAAAAGAAAGGGGTAAGCTAACCAAATTTTAACAAATCAAAAACATTCAATTTCATGTATCATCACAATATAAGAATCTAACACGCTACAAACATGACTCTACTTCCGGAAGACTCGTGCATTGAATAGATCCCGAGATATGCACCTGTCATACATCTCCAAACTGTGATTCCACACAGCCTCCACACAAATGAATCATCAATCATGTATGACAGGGTTAGTCCCCCTGAGACTTTCCTGACCAGCCATATTTCAAGTTGCAGTCACCCAGTTCAGACCTCCTTCGACTCTCACCACCTAGTAATGATCATCTATTTGATTCCTATTACTAGTAGAGTCAGGATATCAATCGTTATTGATCAGATCCTTAGACA
>Ga0209700_110119_pt1 | contig 10131 bp, 6 predicted proteins | sample SiratroredBW_FD_187528 | JGI IMG/M metagenome (GOLD analysis project Ga0209700, IMG submission 187528) | Root nodule microbial communities of legume samples collected from California, USA - Siratro red BW (SPAdes) (version 2) | ecosystem: Host-associated > Plants > Roots > Nodule | place: USA...
CACATCAAAATAATGTGCTATATCTGCATTTGGATCCTTAGCCTGCAACTCATTCAAATTCAAATTAACCACAGAAACATTCATTCATGCCATTTTAACAATAATAATCAACCTTAAGAGCCTTATCTAAGTGGTCAAGAACTGTTGCTGGAATAATACCCCTGATACCACCACCGTCAATGCTCAGAATAGTTATCATGTTTCCATAGTCGGATGGAGGTAGTTTTTGGATACTGAATCCACCAATCAGTTGACACCCAAACACCAAAACAAGAAACAAAACCAAATGAGCCATTAATTGCTTCACAAGATAGTACAGAATTAGTGTGTTTTGTGCACAAATGTTAAGAAGGCTATTTATACAAATTTTTTGTAGGCTACATGCAAGCTTACCATGATTAAACAATGTTTATATTTTTAAGCATGCTAATACCGTGCTTACACATTCTGTACAGTTTTCACTGGTTCCAAAAAGGAGAGGATAATACAAATAAATATCCACTCTATCCTAATTAATATATATACATATATATATTTGCAAATTTCCAATCCATCCTCGTCATTAATCAACATTAAAATTAATACTTTTATCTTAGGTAGGGAGTATTTGTTTTGTTTCGTTAGGGAGTGTTTGTCATCTTTTCTTGTCATGGGTTTGACCTAGTCTCTTAACAGTTTTGTATCTTTTTTTTTTTCTTTTAATAATATATTTCAGTAAAAAATAAAAATTCAAAATTTAAAAATTTTCAAATGGCAGGTGAGCACCACGTTGGTTAGGAGCTACAAACCAACCTGGTGTGTCCAACCATGACGTCGGTTATGGGACTCCAACCGACGTCATGGTCACGCTGAGTAAATTGAGAAAAAGCTGGGTGAAAGTAGGGTTTGCACCACGTCGGTTTTGGGCTTCTAACCGACGTGGTGGGCCATCATAATTAAAATTGAGGATTTCAGGCCATGCACCACGTCGGTTAGAAGTCCATAACCGACGTGGTACTTCCAGCTTTATTGTTTTTACTTTTACACTTTGCCTCCCTCCCTCATTTTCATTCTTGTGCACGCTGCTGTTTCATAGTTCTTTCTCGCTCACATTGCCTTTTTCTCTCTCACACATTCTCTCTTGCATTTTGTCTCGCTTTCTTGCTCATGTTCTCACTGGTACGTGGTGTTCTTCCTCGCATGTTGTTCTCCCTCATCTCTCATTGTCTTTTGTGGTTTCATTCACTCCATTTTTGCATTTTTTGATTTTAATAGATTTCGTTTGGGTTGATTTCTGTTCACTGGTTTTGTTCTCACTATCTACAAGAGGTATGTTTTCTTATCTTTGTATGCTTGGAATGCTTTTTGGATGTTTGTATCATAGATTTAGGGTTTCAAAATTTTTTGGACGAAAAAACTTCAAATGGCCATAACTTTTGATAGAAAGCTCGGATTGAGACGCTTCAAAAATGAAAGTTTTTCGAAATTGCGTAATGAATCTCCTGGGCCATTGATTCGACAAATTTTTTGTTCCAAAATTCCATCGTTTACCCTATTTTTTTAATTTTTTGTATTTTTTTCAATTTTTTAGATTTTATCCTACTATTTCATCTTTTATACTCGTCAAAAAGTTCTGGAAATTGTTGTGGTTGTTGTTTGTATGTATTGGAGATTTATCAAAGTGATTCTAGAAAATTCTGATTTTTAAAAAAAAAAACAGCCATATTACGTCAGTTGTGGGGCTTCCAACCGACGTCATAGAGTGAAGCACCACGTCGGTTTTCTGGTCTTAACCGACATGGTGATGATCTTCACCACGTTAGTTGTTTAACCGACATCATTTTCAATGTCTCCTGGGTCAATATCGGTCTGGGACTCGACGATAAAGGCCTCTCAGAACCGACGATAAAGATCATTTTTCTACTAGTGAATAAATTTTACAAAATTGCTAATCTCTTGAAAAGAGAATTGACAAGGGGTGTCGAACCAAGCATTGACGATAAAGAAAGGCTCACGCATCAAGTGTATAGCATCCTTAAAAACCTACAATGTAAAAATATTAGCAAATCACCTATGTCAAAAATGCTAAAGAAAATAGATGAAGGCAACGAAGGAACCAACTAAATACGTAGAAAACGTAGAAAACACACCAGAGAAACTCAACGGCACCGCGAGGAAAACAAAAATAATGAAAGCAGTGAAATATTATGTTAATAAATCTGCACGCGCTCACTCAAAAATTGAATTTTTTCACATACTGAAGCAAAAGTAACAATTGATGTAGTATCTAACATCTACTACATCAGTTGAGGCTCGCAACCGATGTAATAAGTTTAATGCCAACCAAATTTTGAATTCTTATTTTTTCAGTCTTTTCTACATCGATTAGAAGTGTCAATCGATGTAGAATGAGATATATTACATCGATTCATTAGTAATCGATTTAATATCTCTTCACATAATTTCAAATTGCCACCTCATTTTTTTTAATATCGGTTACACTTTAACCGATATTTTATCTTGTAATATGTGTTTTTTCTACTAATATCTTTAAAATCTCAACTCTATTACTTATTTAAGACTTAGAAATCATACTTTTATCAAAACTATCCACTTGGAAACACCTAACAAATGTGGTATAAGATGTAAGATGAATTTGAGTTACTAATTCATTCAAACTCCTCATATTTTTTTTTAATTGATAAAAAGAATATATAAATAATAGAGAGTGGTGGAAGAGTATGTATAAAAAACTTTAAAGTTTAAGAAAGTTTCTCCATTTCTTAATATTGTAAATATGTACTCATATAATGATTTCTAACATAAGTTTTATATTTATTACCTCTAAATTCCCTTTTAAGAATAAGAAGTTTAGTTGATATTTTGACCTATTTAATCAAAGAAGGTTTACTAACTTTTTTTCACTATAATAAAGTTAGTAATCTCGTTATAATTAATGAACCAAATGATGTTTTGGTGTTAGAGAGATGTAACTCTACCATTTTACAGAACATCACAAAATATTTGTACACATACTGACGGAGAAAATGTTTAATATATATATATATATATATATATATATATATATATATATATATATATATATATATATATATACTAACTTGACAAGTCGAAATGCATCTTCAAACATTAGAGTTTAAGCCGAAGTCTTTCCTACCAACAAAACTTCTTTCTTTCACTTATTTTACACATATCAGTAGTCCCTCAATCATATCCCATACAAAAAGATTTAGTTGATCACAATATACCCTCTTTTGTACCCCAAAGAACAACCCTGCAGATTTATGGCCCCTCGATTACCTTGTGCCTTCAAAACTAAACAACATCATATAAATATCTCCCTTTCCTTCTCCTTACAGTATTATTAGAGACAAACTACAATCAAACAGTTGTGTATTGTCTATTAGAGTGTCCCTCTAGACATGTTAAAGACACTAAACTAGTCCAAGGTACTTCAAGATAAGTACAGAAATAAATTCGACTTATCTTTCCCATATATATATATATATATATATATATATATATATATATATATATATATATATATATATATATAAATTAGATTACAATCACATCCTTTGTAGTTTTTAAATAAATACTTCTTTCATGGTTTTATCAACATGATACTCATGTTCCTTATAATTTTAAATATACATTTATCTTTGTTATAGTTTTAATAAAATAATATTCACCTCCATTATTTCATTTATAAAAAATAAAAATTTTAAACTTATTTTATTTAAATTTTAGCTTTTAAATTTTAAATAAAAAATAAAAATTTTGTTTGTAAAATATTTTTTAAATCTTATATTTTAAAACATTATTTTTTTAATTTTCCTAATTTTAATTTAAATTTTAGTCAATATATATTTTTAAATAAAAATAAGGAAAGAATGTCACTCGTTAAAAGATATATGAAAACTAAGTGTTTATTTTAAAAAAAAAACAAGTAATGTGAATGTTATGGTATTAAAAATATAAAGGAAGTCTAATATTTATTTTAAAACTAGAGTGTATAATATATTAATCTTTAGAAAATTTAGAAAATATCATTCAATATAACCTCATATTGGAAAGTGAAACTTTTCCTAAAACAATGATGTGTGGATTTCCCTAGAACTTATAGTGTGAACAATCAAGTGTTTTATATCTGTCGAAAAATATAATGAAAGAATTCTTAGTATCAGTAATGGTTGGGGCCAGGGAAAAGGTTCTTGTGAAGGAAACATTTAATTCCAAAAACTAGTATTCAAAAAGGATTTTTTTAAACATAATTTCTAAATATATAATACGTTTATTAAAAAGCAATATCTCATGTATATAATTAATCTATTTTATTGTTGAGGCCAAGTTTTTATTATAGAGATCAAAGTTGATTATTATGTTTTCATTATTTTCGGAATTTTGTATGTCAATAAAATGAAGTAATAAAAACAAGCTATTGCCAGCTCAAGTTTGAATGCCAAAACATCTCATTCTCCCAAATAATAATCAAACAAAAACGGTAATTTGAAAACCGCAGGCCAGTGGGGTCAGCATATAAAATATTATCAGAATAAACAACAAAATTTGGTAATGCAAAATATAACATCAACAGTTTCACTTTCTTCCCCGTTTAAAAAAAAAAACGATTTCGCTTTCTAAAGAATTAAAAAGTAGTTATAAATTTCAATAATTATATTTTATTAACTTAAAAATTAAATTTATCTAATTAAAATTAAAATAGTTTTATTAAAAGTATATATAGTCACCTATACTTTCTTCCAAAAGACAAAAAAATAAAAATTTTAAATAGTTAAAAGTGTCAAAAGTTTTTGTGAATTCCTTCTGACGGATAAAAAGCTAGCTACTTATTTTATTTTTAACTTTTTACCCCACGTTTTTCATGACATATTCAATTTTAAAGTATTATGAACAAAGAATGAAGTCTTCAAATCACACCATTATAATATTACAAGAAAAATTGCTTCTAAAGACTTAATTAATCATCTCTAAATTAACAAATTAGTTACTAATTATAATAATTAGAGAATATTTTTAAGTAACTAAAATCATAATAAATTCATTTTTAAAAAGATTTTAACTTTTTTATCAGCAAAAGGAATTAATATAAATATGAAGTACATGAAGAGTGCTTCCACCCTTACATCTACAGTTTTATATTAATAGGTTCGACAATACAAATTGATTGAATACGAGTCAAAAAGACATATCAGTACATAAAGAAAGGCTAATAATACTCGATTCTACTCTACCTTTTACTATTTCTACAACAACTCTTTTCGTTTCTTATCACAACGATTTCTATGATCAAAATATTTAATTGGAATTTTAACTTGTTCTTCGTCACCATCTTGCAAATGTAGGTTATTTGTTTTTATGGCCCACATCTAATTTTCTCACCTTGATACACTCACAACATTCATTTTGTGTTGTGTTTGAATTACATATACATGTGAATACTCCTGAATGCATGCCTATTTCAATTTCATGTATTAGAAAATAATCATAATCTGAACATTTTATAGTTCAGTTTCATGTATTAGAAAATAATCATAATTTGAACTTTTTATAACTTAATAAGGTTATGTATAATTGTTCAGCCTGCACTCTAAAATCTGTAAACAGAGGATCAACCACAGCCAATATTTTCATACATATCTCAATAATATGTGTCTCTTTTACTCTACCCTCAAAGCTAAAGATGCTTACCATCAAGTCTGAATATAAGATCTGACAGCTCCTCTCACTTCAATCTTAGATTTATTTGCACACTAACTTTATGCATGGTATAGGATTCGTACACCAATCCAAATAAGTAAATTTTGCCAAATGTATCCTATCACTAATCCAAGCCCAAAATTTAACTTGTGACATAACAAAAACTTTCTCAATATTTGACACCTAATTTCTAATTGTTAGGAGAATCCGAGGGAGAAACATCGGAAAGATCTCTAACAATGAGATATAAGCCAACATATAAGAGAATGACACCACCTTCAACCCAAAACCTTAAAGCTTTAGGTTTATGGGTCTTCTTTCTTATATGTTTCTCAACTTTCTCATTCCTACTCAATGTGGGACTTAGACTTACACTTGAATACCTAACAATCTCCCTCTTCAAGTGAGAGTCTCTTCCTCCACATTGATACACTCCCCCTCGAGCGGAAGCATTCTCAAACCCGACTACATTACTCATAACCCTTCACTTGTACCGCCGTTCACACACTTATACGGGACACGCTTACCTGAAACCTCCATCAGGAAGACTTTTGATACAGGGTCAAATTGTACTCGCCCAAGCCGCAAACCAACAACTCTGATACCACTTTCTGCGAGAATCTGAGGGAGAAAACTTGGGGAGATCTCAAACAATGGAAAACCTAGGGAGATCTCAAACAATGAGAACTGAGCCAAACCACATATAAGGGAATGACACCACCTTCAACCCAAACCTTAAGGCATTAGGTTTGTGGGTCTTCTTTTTTATATGTTACTCAACTTTCTCATTCTTAGCCAATGTGGGACTTAGACTCAAGTGTAAGTCTAAGTTCCACATTGAGTAGGAATGAGAAAGTTGACCAACATATAAGAAAGAAGACCCATAAACCTAAAGCCTTAAGGTTTTGGATTGAAGGTGGTGTCATTCCCTTATATGTTGGCTCATATCTCATTGTTAGAGATCTCCCCAGTGTTTCCCCTCGGATTCTCCCAACAAGTAATATTAGAGTTGTTGGTTTACGGCTTGGGCAAGTACAGTTTGACCCTGTATCGAAAGTCTTCCTGATGGAGGTTTCCGGTAAGCGTGTCCCATATAAGTGTGTGAACGGCGATACAAGTGAGGGGTCATGAGTAATGTAGTCGGGTTTGAGAATGCTTCCCCTCAAGGGGGAGTGTATCAATGTGGAGGAAGAGACTCTCACTTGAAGGGAGAGATTGTTAGGTATTCAAGTGTAAGTCTAAGTCCCACATTGAGTAGGAATGAGAAAGTTGAGCAACATATAAGAAAGAAGACCCATAAACCTAAAGCCTTAAGGTTTTGGCTTGGCTTGAAGGTGATGTCATTTCCTTATATGGGTTGGCTCATGTCTCATTGTTAGAGATCTTCCCGATGTTTACCCCTCGGAATTCCCAACAAGTGGTATCAGAGTCGATGGTTTGTGGCTTGGACGAGTACAATGGGGTCGTTTGTGATTAAGGTACTCATGTTTGAAAATACTTCTGCTCGAGGAGGAGTGTACCAATATAGGAGGGATTCTCACTTAAGGAGGAGATTGTTAGGTATTCAAATGTAAGTCTAAGTCTCACATTAAGTAGGAATGAGAAAGTTGAGCAACATATAAGAAAGAAAACCCATAAACCTAAAGCCTTAAGGTTTTGGGTTGAAGGTGGTGTCATTTCTTTATATGGATTAGCTCATGTCTCATTGTTAGAAATCTCTCTAGTATTTCTCCCTCAGAACCCATCTTCTTTCCTTCTTCTTAATCCCACCAAATTAATACTCAACAAATGTTGCTTATACCGATTTTAATAACCAGTTCAAACCTATTCAATCACAATATCTTTCAATTTTTTTCTTTATTGAAAGAACAATTCAACCCAAACGTGTGAAATGCTCGACAAAGAAATATAAACAATTTTTACATCAATAAAATCATGACAAATGTTTTTCACGTTCCCTGTTTATATTAAACTTTTTTCAGTTTTGTACACGAAATCGATTTGAAGAGTTGGTGAAAGAAAATTATTGTTTTATGATTGATGTGTAAAAAGACGAGATACAAACTTAAGGGTTTTCAAAGAACTGGAAAATAATAAGAGAATCTTAAAATTACGTCATCCATACCAACAAAACGTCAAGGAAACAATACGAATAATTAATCTTCACTATATACATTTAATAAAATAAATTATTCTAATTTTAATTTAAAAAATTAATGTTCTAAAATTTTAATTAGATGAATAACAATTTAAGATTTTACTTTTTTTAATTTTCTATTTTATTATCTCTCTTTTAATTAATGTAAGGTAGAGAAAGAATAAAGTATTACAGCTAATACAAAATATACCTTTGACGAGGGAATTCCATAGATACATGGATTTGAAATGAAGAAATAACTAAAATTTAAGAAAAATCACATTCTACACCAGTTCTCTAGGCATATAATATCAATTTTTAAACTGCTGTAAAAAGTCTGAAGATACTGCAATGGTTAGACAATCACTATAGGAGATACCATATTGATTTTTGAAAAATATTATAATAAATCCACCTAATTGTCCAACCAAAAATTTTTTGCTTAACAGAAAAGGGAATTACTGTAATATAAAAAGAGATATTACAATAGTTATTAGGTGCAAGTATATTTTCACTTAATTTCAAAAATATCACTGTGTATTTATTTATTACGGATACATTTTTAATCGTTATTTTATTCTGTTATAGAACGTAGTTTTTCTATTAGTGTAGAAAAATAATACAATTTTCGATTGGAAATAATAGGCAAGTGTTCAAGAAATTTTGGAAAAAAAGGTGTTGCTCACAACTTAATTATGTACTTTGGGATCTATCTTAGATAAATGATGTGCTTTTGTTCTTTGCAGTTTCATTACTATTGTGTATATGAGTCTTATTGTCCACCAGTTTGAGCTTTTAATATGTGTCATAGAATTTGCTATTAACTCCTATCACCATATTTAGATTAATCAAATCTCTCCAACCGCCACCATTCTCAGAACCCAGTCTCCGTTTTCATTTTGCGACAAGGGCCAGATTAAACACTTATATGTCTCTCACGTCTAATCAACCCATCTCATGAGGCAAACAGACTTTGTCCTAAGCTATCTAAGGAATTTTTCTCCCACCTCCATAAAAAGTTGATCCGAATTGACTTGATAGCCTTACAAACCTGTTTAGGGGCTTTGAAAAAAGAAAGATAAATCAGTGGTAAAGCTTTAGTAACAGACTTAATCAAATAAATTCTCTCAGCTATAGATAACAATCTATCCTTTCACATAGAGAGCCTATGTTGTATTTTATGGATGATTGGGTTCAAAAATTCATTCTTTCTATGATTTCCACCAATCGTCATCCCCAAATAAGTAAACGGTAGCCTCATCCTTCCACAATCCAAAGTATTAAAGAAGATATTCAAATCCAGCTCAGAAATCACCAATACACCTATTTTCCTCTTATGAAAATTGACCTTTAAACCTGAAGCAATCTCAAAACTACGTAGAATAGCCTTAATAGCTAGAATATATTTAAAGTTAGGTTGATAGAAGAACACAGTATCATCTGTGAATTGTAACAATTTGACCTCTATACCTTTATTCCCCACAGTGACCCTTGCAAGATCCCTATTATAGAGGCTTCCTTGATAAGCCCAGCCAACCCCTCTGCCACAATTAGAAACAAAAACAGAAAAAGATGGTCACCTTATCTAAGTCCTCTCAACGGTCTAAACTCCTTAATAGGACTACTATTAATCAAAACTGAAACTAATATAGATTTAAAACACATTTTAATCCATCTAAAATGAAAACTTAGCCTTTTCATCATATGTTCTAAAAAATCCTACTCTACTAAATTGTATGCTTTCTCGTCAACTTAAACTAAAAAAAATATCACAAAATACATATAAAATATATATAAGGTTTTACCCTTTTGGCGAGTTGAGGTGAACCTCCAAGGCTTTGAATACCCAGAGTCCAGTCAAGACTGTGACTTCCACCGCCGATAGGGTTTTACCAATTATTTGTTGATATAAAATTCAGAAAAGGTGGCAGAGCCTCCTAGTTAGAATTTTATATAAAATATAAAATTATAAGCTCCAATAAAGGTGGCAGAGCCTCCTAGTTAGGAATTTATAATTTTGCAAGAATTTTTGTAAATTTATACAGAATATAAATTTAAACAAAATATAAGCAGAATAAAACAAGCGGAAAAGGAAAATAAGCAAAATGAAAAATTAAGCAGATAAAATGAAAGAAGAGCGGAAGAGGAAGTTTAAGCAAAATGAACTGGAAACATGTCTTAATAGAATACACAGTAAGTTATTTTATATAATATAGTTTAGAATATAATAACTAGAAGATTTTATGTTAACTTTGAAATCAAAAGATTTTCAG
>Ga0209700_110123_pt1 | contig 10124 bp, 5 predicted proteins | sample SiratroredBW_FD_187528 | JGI IMG/M metagenome (GOLD analysis project Ga0209700, IMG submission 187528) | Root nodule microbial communities of legume samples collected from California, USA - Siratro red BW (SPAdes) (version 2) | ecosystem: Host-associated > Plants > Roots > Nodule | place: USA...
CTTACTATTTCTTTTTATGAATTTTATTTTAAAACCTTATTTATTGAATATAATGGAACCAAAGTCTCTCTTTTTTTTTAAATGACAATAATATAATAAAACTAGATAACACATCCTTTTATTTTAATTTTTGTATTGTTTTATAATTTGAAATAATTTACTTGCCCGGACGAAATTGGGTGTTGACAAATGCCTCTTTCAGCTTTTTTACCTTGACCTAATGATTGGTCAAGTTAGAATTTGCAAATGGTCATTTAAATTATTTGATTTTGCATGTTTTTGAGTCTGATTGAATTTAAGCTCTTGATTCTCATCAATATATTAAATTACATATAATAAAAAAAATTTCTAAAATACACTATTGTTATGTTTGAATTTAAAGACTAATATATGTAGATCAAATTATAGTAGGTAATTTTTTCGATACACCTGACTGACCCAACTATCATACTCATAAAATAAGACTAGTTTTAGTCATATCCAATCTGATATACCTAATTAGTAATATCAAAACGTGTCTCTAGTATTTCTTATGAGTTCTTCAACATCTTACTTTACTTAACACCCTATTAGGTAAATCTAAAATCTCATTAAATTTAATGTATCATAATTCACCACACTAATTACAATATGTTAAACACCTCATTAACACATATTAAAATATTAATATCGTTGCTTCTACTCAACTCTATCCACAAACAATAAACTGAACCCACACTATATATATATATAACTACTAAATTTTTTTCTCATTTCTTTAATTTTATTTTTTTCTCGAATCAGATTTCTACACAATCGTAAAAGACTGAGAAAAAATTATACAAACAAAAAGTACATAAAAATATCTAACTTAAAGATCTGTAAAGGTGCAGTGGTTAAACTAATTCAGTGCAATATCTATTGTTGCTTAACTATAATAGCACAAGAAAGTGCGACTTATGACAACTTTAATTCCTACAATTTTAAAAATAATTCTTTTACATTATTATTATTATTATTTTAGGTTTTAAATTATTTAATTATTATCATTTTAATAGTAAAATTATGCTATTAATGTTTAAATAATGTCAAAAACATTTTTATAGTTTTATTACTTTCAATATGCTAAAGTCACTTAACCAGACATTTTAAAAGACCAATTTAGAATTCATTAACATATCACCACATGATGGGATGAGGAATAAATTTATATTTAAGATAATAATTAAATTTGTCTGGATTTTAATAAAAGTTGTCATATTAATGACATAATATAATAAGGATGTCTACAAGTAATATTTGATTTTTAAATTAGATATATGATAAGTAGGATGTGTTATATCTTTATTTTAAATTATTAAAATATTTTAGTCTATTTATTAGTTAATTTAAAATATTAATTTTCACTATTTTTTTTTGTTTGGATTCATTTATGAATTCTTCCTTCATTACATAATTACATCATTTTTTATTTTCTTTCTCAATTATTTGTTATATATTTATTAAGTTCACTTAAATTTTTAAGATATTTTCTTTTGTTACAAATACACATTTTTTTTCTTTGTGCAATTTTACTTAAATTGATATATTACATTTTAAAAAACCTAAACGTGAATTTGATCAAAACAAATTATTTGTAGAAAACATTTGATCATTTCTATAATTTGTTGCTTATTTTGTAGTTATATGAAAATATCTGATTATCAATTTTAAATTGTTCAATAGTATAATAAACCCTTAATTTATTTAGTAATCTATAAACTTTTTTTTTTTCTTATTTTGTTGGTTTTAAATCTCCTTCTACTCGAAGAAATCTTTTTTTTTTCTATGAAATTCTCTTTTCTTAATGGTTTAATTTATTTAACAGTAATCAAGTTCACTCAAATTTTTGAACTATTTAACCTCCCAACATTTAAACAAAAAATAAAAGTTGTAGTTATATGATACATAACTGCTTACCTTTCTTTTATAATTACTTTATATTTATATAATTGTTATTTATTATTTTATTTATATAATTATCATTTTTTATACTTAACATTGAAGAAAATACAATATATGTAATTTTAATATGAAATTATAATTTTTTATAATTATTTAATTAGTATTTTAAGTAATATAAGAAGTGTACACGGTTTAGAATACATAAATACTTATTGGTGGATAAATTTCATAGTCTAAGACTTATTATAGTTTCTCCTGATCCCAACCTCTCAAATGTAAGAATATTATGTCTAACACTAATAAAAAAAGAGTATTAATTTAAAAAAAAAAATCAATCAATAACGGAAAAACATATTTTAAAAAATGTTAAAAGGAATATTGCTAATCATTCTCATGTTTCGAAAAATACAACGTTTTGAAAAGAAAAAGAAATAATATCATGGCGAGTGAAAGCGTGTCTCTGGTTTGGAGTCTGCCACAACACTCAGACATCACCCACCACACAAAACTCCCAATTCCTAAACAAAACTCGAACTAGTTAATTCCTCTTCCAGCTTCAGTTCAATGCAATGGCTTCTTCCATATGTGCTCTCTCCCCTTCCGTCCCATCACACCTCGCTAAAGCAAAAACCACTTTTCTTCCTTTCTCTCAACGTAACGCATCTATCTCTTTCTCTCTTTTTTTACTAACTTTCACGTTGCTGACTTTTGGTGTTGTTTGAAGGAAGCAAGTGCGAAATGAGCAGGAGGACTTTTGCGGTTAAGGGAATTGTGGCCTCCGGCGTTTCGGTCGCCGCTGCTACTCTCACTGCGGAGGCTCAGCCGTCTTCCAAAGGTGTAGTTAATGCTGACTCACATTCGAGTGTGTGTGTGTGTGGTTTTGTTGAGTGTTGGTTATAGTATGCTTACGGAGAAGGAATCTGGGTTCAGGTTTTGAAATATTGCCGTACAAAGAGGAAGGGTACAATTATTGGACATGGAGGGGTCATAAAATACACTACGTTGTGCAAGGAGAAGGTTCCCCCATTGTTCTTATTCATGGTTTTGGAGCCTCTGCATTCCACTGGAGGTTTTCTTCTTCTTTTCCCTTTTGGTTCCAATAGTTTACCTTCATTCACCTTTGTCCATATTGCTGCTATTATTCGTTGATATTTTCTTTTGGAAGCTAGCAGGGATTGGGAAATAAGAAGTAAGGCCCAGCGTAGTTTGGCTTTTCAATTCTAAATTTCAGTGAATAAGAGCTTTTGTTTGAAAGTGTGCATTAGTATTAGAGATTGTGCTACTAGCATTTCCTGGAAATTATAGTTTCTACCTGACACACTCTTTTAAGCATATTATCTATTATTGGTTCAAGTTTATTAAAAGCTATAAGATCGTGCGTGTTTGACTTTTTATTCAATGGGTCTCAAACATTATTTGATGATTTTGTAAAATTTTAAATAATAATTAAGTGTTTGTCAATAGAAGCTTGTATTGGGTATTTGTGTCTCCTTGTATTGGGTCCTTGTTCGCATTTGGTTTAGGTTTCGTTCCTTATTCTGTGGTTAAGTTTAAGTTTTGATCCTCTTAATTTACTGACATTAGTCGTGATGGTCGTGTCGTTATGTGTTGTAGCACATTGCTGCAGCGGGGATTAGAATCTACATGGAATGGCCGAATGAAAGTATATGGAGAAAATGAACCCAATCATTTTACTGTATAGGAACCGAGTATGCCCATTTTTACAATGTGTTTACATTAGATGTTTCTACTTTAACTTCGTCAATACATCGCATATGATGTGCTAATATATACTGCAACAAGATGTTGATCTCACTGTTGCTCTTTCTTGTAAGCTAAGGATCTTGAGTGGTTCTGTTCTGTCTTTACTGTGTATGCAATTTTTATTACAATTTTATTGTGTTAGTGCCTTGAGGTGTCTATCCGATAAGATCACTTTTATGTGGAGATAATCATATTCATGTATCTTTATTTATATCTCCAGGTACAATATTCCAGAATTGGCTAAGAAACATAAGGTATATGCCGTAGACTTGATTGGATTTGGGTGGAGTGACAAAGCACTTATCGATTATGATGCCATGGTGTGGAGGGATCAAGTGGTGGACTTCGTGAAGGAAATAGTAAAAGAACCAGCAGTTTTAGTCGGAAATAGGTAAGAACTATATTACCTGAATTTACATCAGGATATTAGTCTGAAATGCCAGAGTCTTCTTCCTTTCACAAGTTTTAATGTTGTCATCCACGCATGGTTTCCGCCAAATTCTGCAAACATATTCATCCTGTCGAACACTGTTTGATTGGCTCTCAACGCATGCAAGCGCTAGTAATTTTGTTATTTTACCTCAGCAACAGAGATTTCATTAACTACAAAACATGTCCAAAATTATCTTCGGCAAATTAATTCTCAAGTATTATGTTGTCAAATTTGGTTACTGCAATGCAATACTTTTTCTTACTCCTGAGTTGTCTAATAATTAATTGACGAGTTGACAGCCGTAGGACCAACATCTTATTTAGTAAATTACTAGTACAATTTTGTTTTATCTATAGAATTGACATTGTAACAATATGTGTTATTTAAAGTATAAATTTGCTGTTTACCTTGATCGTGATAATTTTTCAGCCTCGGAGGATTTACTGCTTTGGTTGCAGCAATTGGGTTGCCTGAGCTTGTCAATGGTGTTGCTCTACTAAATTCTGCTGGACAATTTGGTGACGAGAAAAAGGAAAGTAAAACTTCTGAAGAAACAGCTCTACAAAAGTTTGTCCTAAAGCCTTTGAAGGAAGTTTTCCAGCGTGTAGTTCTTGGATTTTTATTCTGGCAGGCAAAGCAACCAGCTCGGATTCTGTCAGTTCTAAAAAGTGTATGTTACTTGCTATCTATCAGCTTATTAAAGCACATTTGTGTTACTAAAATGGTAGGTCTTTTTATTGTCAGAATCACATTTCTGGAGGCTTTTGTCTTTGGTGGGATTGCGTATTCCCTTTCAGCAACTTTCTACTACTTTTTGTGTCTTACTAGTGGCATTGTATAATGTTTGAATGCTTGGTTTTTCAACACAGGTGTATATAAATTCTTCCAATGTGGATGACTATCTTGTGGAATCTATAACAAGGCCAGCTCAAGATCCAAATGCTGGAGAAGTTTATTACAGGTACATGACTATGTCGACGCTAATACCTTTATGTTTGATGAAAAGAACATTGGGAGCTTTACACCATAAAAACTAGCTATTATAGTTAGAGTCCAAGGCCTTATAAAATTGACTTCAGAATCCCATCGATGTGATCCCATGCTTTGCACTAGTTCAGAATCACGCTTTCTCAGGCTTTAGCAATGTAGATAAGCAGATGGGATACTTAGCTATAAACCATGACTTTATTGTGGTCAAGTGAAGTTTTTATCAGTTTCTTCTCCTAATTATTCCTGTGTATTTATTTTCACTACTTGAACCAATGTTGTTGGCAGGTTAATGACGCGGTTCATGATGAACCAGAGCAAGTACACTCTAAATTCTGTCTTAAGTGAACTATCTTGCCCGTTGTTGTTGCTCTGGGGCGACCTTGACCCTTGGGTTGGTCCAGGAAAGGCTAATCGAATCAAAGAGTTCTATCCAAAAACAACTCTTGTACACTTGCAGGCTGGGCATTGTCCACATGATGAGATACCAGAGCTTGTGAACAAGGCTTTATTGGATTGGTTGACCACCCTCACACCTGAAGTGACCCTCCAAACTGTTTGAACATGTATTATTTTTTAAAACCAATCAGAAACAAGTTCTTGATTCAGTTTTTAGTTTCAAGTAGTTAATAGTAGTTATCAGCATACTTTGTGTACAAAGAACTGGGTAAAGAATACTACTCGGGATAGAGAAAATGATGGCAAGAATACATTACAAAGATTGTTTTGCATACTTGTATATTCTTAAGATAATGTATTACATAAAACACTTTCGTTAGTTATGCTTTTGCACTCTGACTTTTCTCCTTCAGACATTAGCAAATGAGAGTGAATCTGGTTGGTTTTCGATCACCTCACAGTAGTAAATAAAATAGCCAAAATAATAAATATTTTCAAATTTATTATTATTGTTAATCCTACAATTCATCTCATATGTTATTATTTAAAACAATTAAATATTTTTTCAAAATATTTTATACGTTATTATTAATTCTACAATTCATCTCTTAAACTTGAATTGTAGGATTAATCAAATGAAAATTAAAAAATTTATTACTTTAAATATTTTATTTGCTAATGTTTCTTTTAAAATATGAAATACCTCAATTTGTTTCTATAACAAATAATTCTTCACATTCATTTCTTAAGAACTACATGACGTAGTAGTTAAATTGAATTCAAATCTTTTTAAATGTTAATTTTTTTTTTAAGGATGTTGGATTGAAGGTGGCAACACTTAAGTTTATGACCGTTCCTTCTTCAAGGAATTTTAGAAATGAGTATAACTTTGAGATTTTCGTAAGTATAACTTTGAGATTTTCGTATAACTAAAAAAACGACTTTTTGTCTTTCTTTTTATGTGGAGAATAGATATAGAACCAATGAAATTTTGGTCTTTCTTTGTATGTGAAGAATAGCCCTCCGTGTATAGTTTGTTTCTCTCTTATTTAAGTGGAGTATGTGAGAAACTCATTATTAAAAATATGACAACAAATAGTAGATGAAAAAAAATATTTAGACTTTTGGTATACAAACTAGAATGCATATTCTCGAATTGCATCTTGGAATTTATTCATTGTTAGATCAAAATAATATTTGGACAAGTTTATTAGGGATAGTTTGTTGTTTTCAACAATTGGATCGTTAATTAAAAATTTGAAGAGGGAGAAAAACTGTTTGCACTAGTAACTTTCTTTTGTTTTTTTTTTTTTTTTTTTTTTTTTTTTTTTTTTTCTTTTTTTTTTTTTTTTTTTTTTTTTTTTCTATTCGTGATATTTGTTCATTTGATTATTTTGACTGATCTTATGTATTATACACTTATAAGAGACTCTTAGATATTCCTCCTCCTTGCAAGCGATGCATTTGCAGTTTAAATTTAATATATCAAGATATCGAGTAACGAAAATGTAAAAGAAGAGTTATTGCATCAAGCGATAAACAATTTAGTACCAACTAACAACACCTTGTAGATCTCGAAAATAACATTAATGTTCTTTCAAATCAACCAAAAGAAAAAGTAAACCGTTGCTTACTTCATCAAGGATTTTGGCATGGTGCATGCTATCATATTTTAAGTAGGAACAAATATTTAGGCGTGAAGACATTTTTGTTCAGTGTTCCTTGTTGTGAAGACGTTGTCTCACGTGGGAGTAAAAGGTCCAATCAGGATGAGAGGCTGTGATTGGAGGTTGCCCAAATGGATGATCCTTCACATATGACTCAACATCACTGGCCTCACTAAGCCCTTCTAAGTAGCAACAAAGCTCACCCTTCAGATCTATACAGATAAAAATATGCTACACCTTAGTTTTTTGACCTAATTTTTAGTTTTAGTTGATATGGATTTACCAAGATAATAAATTAAGTATTAAAACCAAGTTTTACTAAATCCAGAAAAGAAAAAGAAAAGTATTTTAGCCAAAATAGAAGTATACAAGCAAGTTGAAATATAGCACTCACCCAAACCGTTGTCAGCTTCATCCGCTGGCTTATATGGATGAGGGAATATTGCTGTATTATCCTGCAATTTAGACTAATAAAGTAAATTCAAATTAAAATATTAAAAAAATATAAATATACGTATTCTAATTACAGGGTTTAGGAGGGCCTTGTAGGGTTTGTCATCAATGAGCAAAGTGTTTGAAGGGCCTCCCATCTTCACATTATCCCATACTTTTGTCATTTCCTTCAAATAAAGAGGCTTGTATTTGTTTTCCAGAGACCTAAACCCTGAATTGGTACATTCATCCTGATCCTGAACAAATTCATGACCCATCAATCAAATAAAGAAAAAAAAAAAACAAGAATCAAATACCATACTTAGAACATTTATTTATTTATCCAAAAAAGCAACCTAATTGGTACCCAAATAAACAAGAGTTTCTTCTTCAGTGTCCCAATTGCACAATCCAAGACACCATGGATGTTATGCCTGTTGCAGTGGTAAAATAAATATGTTAAAGTAGAGATACCAAAAACATTTTATTAAGTAAAAAAAAATATCTTAAAATGAATTAGGCTATTTTTAACCTGATTGAATTGGATATTTTAACTTTGATCTATTTAGTATGAAGTCTAAGATGAACCTAGATCAAGTTGTGTGAATCAATTCATTTTATAAAATAATAATTTTGTTTTAAAAATTATTAGAGTTTAGGGTATTTAACAACTCTACTTTAAAGCACTAAACAAGAACCATATAAGTAATCTAAAAGATAAAGGATATAATAATGAGAATGGTTGCTACTAACTCCTTTGTGGAAGTCCATATCCCCACTTCAAATCTTTCCATGCAGAACTTCATAAATTCTGCACTGAAAGGCCTCTTGAAAACTGCACAACACCAGCAATAAAAACAAAAATAGTTCTCAAAAAATACATTAAAATATGATGTTTCCAATTAGCAGTTTCTGTATGTAAGATACCATAATAATTTCCACTTTTGCAATCAGCACGTCGAGACTTTATAACTCGTTCCTTGCCACTAGTTCTGTGAACTAGTAATCCATTAACGTTCATCACAAGCAACTTTTTATTCGCTCCAAGATTCAGCTTCTCTAAAGGAAGATCCAATTCTTCCTCCTTCTCTTGACCCTTCTTTTCATCTTCTGAGTCGCTGGAATTCACGTTAATGGGATTGATCTCCTTCTTCTTCTCTGCCATTCCTCTTTCTGAAGTAGATTTTGAAGGGTTGATGGAACAATGCTTGGAAATAACATAAATCAAACTCACATTTTATAGTTGATAAAGAGAAGTGTATACAAAATATAATACAATAAATGTGAAGTTTCATATGACCCCTATATTTACGAGGGGGTCTCAAACCTCAAGATTAGATTAGTTATCTTGGTCTCTTCTTATCTTCAAAAGTTTGTTTTAGTATTTAACTACTTGTAGATTGCTTTTCTCTATACCAGAAGGACAATCATCACTTTTTCAACAATCTTCAAGTCAAATAACTCACAATATTTAAACCAATAATTTTTATTAAAGTAAATTGTTATATAAATTGAAAAACCTCTTACAATCTCTTTCTTTTTATTCGCTGAATATAATGTATTACATATTGATTATTTATGTTTCTAAAACCTTAAATTTATTACTTTTATTCAACATGAAAATTATCTTCTATGAGAATTTGATACTTCGAGTAAATTACTCTCATCTCATCCATAAGTGATGCTAAGAGGACATTATTCTCCTCTGTGTTAATAAACTGAATTTTGTTTTTTTCATATATAAAAATATTACGTTGACCTAATGCTAGAATATACACTCTTCTCCTTCACTTATTAGCATATACCACACTTTACTCTCTTTCTCTTTTTAATTTTTATGTTAAATTTCGTTAAGAAAATATTATAAAAATATTCCTTCCATTAACCGAATGTTTAGACACAGTTACTTCCTGTAAGATATATATTGTTTTTTACACTTAACAAATGTTTAATATGCCAACAATCTTCTCATTACTTTTATTTTAAAATTTATTAAATATTTTTTTTTTCTTTCTCATACTATGTTACATAAATAAATAATTACAATCAACTAAAAGACTGTTAACTTCTTTCTTTTTCATAATAAATATTAACAAACTTTTTTATAAATAATAAAAAGATCTAATAAATATTAAAGAATATCTATATTTTTTTTCAAATAACATTAAATTAGTTATAAAAAAATTAAATATTTAAAAATAATGTGTTAAACTGAATTTTTAAAATAAATCATATTAAATTATAAATATCTTAATAACTTCTAACGTTATTTTTATTATTATTAAAAAAATAAAATATGAGAGAGATGTTTATATAAATATGAGAAAAAAAAAATTATTTAATATATCAAATAACAATGACATTTAATATTTTAAAAAAAATTTAAGTGCAGTAAGCATTTTGTATGAAATTGTCATGTTAAGAAAATGATATAGTCCTTTTTTTCTTATTGAGTTAAAATATATAGTAAATTACGCTCTTGTCCCTTAAGACAAATAAATATTATATTGTTCTCCTAT
>Ga0209700_110125_pt1 | contig 10120 bp, 3 predicted proteins | sample SiratroredBW_FD_187528 | JGI IMG/M metagenome (GOLD analysis project Ga0209700, IMG submission 187528) | Root nodule microbial communities of legume samples collected from California, USA - Siratro red BW (SPAdes) (version 2) | ecosystem: Host-associated > Plants > Roots > Nodule | place: USA...
TTTATAAGCTTGTTATCAAACTGTTAACTTTTCATTTGAGCCCAATATTTTCACTCAATGCCCAAAATAACAAGGTCATTTGCTAGGTCATATATTAATTATTAATGTAATTTGTTTATTTATATTTTCAATTACCATTTAACTCCTGTTTGTAACAGGGTCTTGGACTTGGGTTATCTATACTTTGTAACGTTTGAGAACCGTTTTCATCATACTCTGTTTGTTCCCTTAATCTCGGATGGGGTAAACATGTATATCATTGTATGAAAGTATATTTGAACTTGAAATCATTATCACATCCACATATTTTATTCCTCGATCGTGCCAAGACGAGAATGTGTGTCATGTAGAAGTTATTAGAAATGAAAAGAACCATATATTGAAGAACCAATAGAAAATTTAAAACTTGCATTAATAAGTTATAAATCAAAATGGAATAATTTTTTAAAATATGTACAATAATAGAAAAATTGGATTTTTTTTTCTTTCTTTTCAAATAACGACATGTTAATTAGTGCTGTCTAGTCACATATGTAGAATAAATTAAAGAAAATACTTGACATTTTGGATGATAAATTAACGAGTTTCAATTTTTATAATTTTAAATTATGATTATAGATATTTTATCGTATTATTTATTTATTGAATTGATTCATTTATATTTTAATGACATAAAAAAACACAAATGATTAAATATATATTTTTCAGGCCATTCCTCTCTTGGAATTTGAGTTGATCAGATAAGGTTCTGTTTGGCGTTCTTCTTCATAACGGCCATGGCCGAAGCTTCAACCGTCACCTTCTTCTCCACTCTCATTCCCTCTTTCCGCCGCCACACCCATGTGTCTCACCGTCGCCTCAGCCTCCCACGGAAGCTCCAGGTTCGCTGCTCGGTTTCCGCCGGCGCGACTCCCCAGAACGCGGTGGCTTGGGGATGCGAGATTGAGTCGCTGGAGAGTGCGTCGGCGCTGCAGAGGTGGCTGTCGGAGTCGGGGCTTCCGGAGCAGAAGATGGGGATAGATAGGGTGGAGGTGGGAGAGAGAGGACTTGTGGCTTTGAAGAACATAAGGAAAGGGGAGAAGCTGCTCTTTGTGCCTCCCTCTCTTGTCATCACTCCCGATTCAGTAACCTCTCTCTTTCCGTTCATTCACCCTTTTTCAATTCAAATTTGTTGCCACATTCACTAGTAATCTTTGCTTGTTACCATCGCTATTTTCTTTATTCAATTGTTTAGTTTTTTTTTTTCGTAAGTAGTCATGTTTTACAAATAAAATGGAAAAAAAAAAGATACTTGATTAAATATATGTATTTGTATAGAGTTTAGGATTTAGTTTCTAAACTTGCCATTCATTTTAGTCTCTATGGGTCTGGCTAGATGGACTTCTCCATAAGCACTTTTTTGGGGGGGAGGGGGGGGGAGAAAGGGAACTAGCTTATAGATATTAGCAAATTCATAGATATTCTCTCATACTTTCTCTAAATTTGATTGTTCAACTTGTGTCTAAGCTAATTTTAGCTTGTGTTAAAGCTCGTTTTTGTTTCTGTTTTTTATATTTTTCTTTCCTAAAAATGTTTATGTAGAAGGTTGTCTAAACATGTAAATATATACCCTTTTAATTCCTTTTTAGGACTTGTTTGGACAATTCTCTCCGTAAACACTTCTAGGGGAGAAAATCAAAAGGAAAACAAAAATTGAAACGAGCTTTTCCATAAGCTAAACTAACTTATGTATGCACAAGTTAAAATTAAAAATTTAGAGATGTTATATGAGAACTTTTACAAATTAGTTTACGTATAAGCTAATTTTAACATATAGAGAAGCTAATTTCAAATTTTCTTCTTATTTTTCTTCCTTGGAAGTGCTTATAGAAAAGTTCGTCTAAACACGTTGTAAGTCTTATATATAACATTTTAATCTTTTTAAGTCCCTACTAGTTCAACTTAGAGCCACTAGTAGAGTCTAAAAGATTATTTACTTAACTATAGGAAGAAAACGAGGAATTAAACAACAAAAGAAGAAAATTGTAGTGGCTGAAGGTTCTTTGCTATGTATGCAAAGGTATTACTATTGGGGAGAGTCATTGTATGCAGTCTTACAGCGGCTGTTTCTGGATTTGAACCTATGACCAACTGGCCACTAAGGTAAGGTGCAACTTTACTGTTGTGCCACGCTTGCCCTCTTGAAATTATCCATATATAATGCTATTTAACAATAAGTAAATAGAGTGTGTAATAATTGTATAAAAAGAGTATTTACAGTATTATCTAATCGCAAACCTCTAAATCTGATAAGTTTGTTGGCTTTTACCATAATTGTCTTAGAATACAAGTCATACTAACAATGACTTCTAATTGATTGACAATGTATAAAAATTAAACTCTGACAATTTCAACAAAGCTTAAAATAGAAATCTTTCAAAAGTGATGGGATATTAAATAAAGATATCTTAGTATGAATATAGCACTGTTCTATATCATTTAACTTCTCCCTAATTTGTGTGCATTAACCTTAGACCTCGATATATATGAAACGGTTGTAGCTAGTTATTTGGATAAAACTGAGATAATATTGTTTGCCAATCAAAGTTTCCTTAGTGGTATATTTCATCTCAGTAATTAAAATAGGTGTACTTTATGTGACCAATTTTGATTGAAGAACAGTGCCACAGTATTATGGTACTGTAATTGAGTTTTATCCTAATTATATATACAAATTATATTGTCAGTTCAACAACATAAATAAGTTCTCACTAAAGTTTGATACCCTACCGATATGAAGAACAACCTTAGTTGATTTGCATTGCTTGTTATTTTTATGTCTTCTGTTCACTGAAATGTTTTTACTGATATTGGAAATGGGAACTTTTTAAAACTTGGTTGGTTCAGTATTTGAATCTAGGTAGGGTACTTGCTAATGTATCTGATTGGTGTGTGTGTGTGTATTCTGGTTGAAAGGAGTGGAGTCACCCTGAAACTGGTGAAGTATTGAAAAGAAATTCAGTGCCTGATTGGCCTTTGCTTGCAACTTACCTCATAAGTGAAGCTAGCCTCATGGAATCTTCAACATGGAGCAATTATATATCAGCCTTACCTCGTCAACCGTACTCGCTTCTTTATTGGTAGATGAACTGTTCTTATCTTTTGACAGCTTGTTTGGTAAGGGTGAGAGAAATGAATATTAATGAGTGAGAAATGGAAGTTAGGGTTTGAAATGTTTAATAACTTTGCGAAGGACAATTCGGTAGAAATAGAAATGAGGAGATTTTTTAAAATGAAGACAATTAGATCATGTCGTGTTTAACACTCATACATTATAACCCTTTATAAATATCATTTTGATTTCAATATACTATTGTATGTGGTTTATACATTACTGTTTTTTTTCATTCCCTCTCTTACATCTTTACCAGTGGAGCATTTATGTCATTTCAGGTCCCAAGCAGAACTAGATCGCTACTTGGAAGCTTCGCAGATTAGGGAGAGAGCAATTGAAAGGATTAATAATGTTATTGGAACGTATGGACCCACTGTTTGTACCTTTTATTTCTTCTGAGATTTATTTTCTGTCACCTCTCTTTACGGTAGTTAGCCCCATTCTATTATGTTTTCTTGATTGAATAATCCTGTGTCTTGCCATAATCATTTCCCTTTCCTTCTCTAGATACAATGATTTGAGGCTCAGAATATTTTCCAAATACCCTGATTTATTTCCTGAGGAGGTGATTTTCTTGCATTGAACACAGCGTGGAAGTTAATAGTTCAGGAAAACCAGTCTTCTGTTTCAGTAACATACTGATGATCTGAATATGTTATATGTGTAACTTTCAGGTGTTCAACATTGAGTCCTTCAAATGGTCATTTGGTATTCTTTTCTCCCGCTTGGTGAGTCAACCGGGTAGATGAAATGAAACCAAATTAAATTCCATTCTCTTCCTCTTCTGGACAACACAATTATGGTCACTGAGAATTTCCATATTTTCTATATAACTTCCATGCACAGACTATGCCATATGAATTCATAACATAGCTGATTTTGAAAGAGAGTTGAGGTCCAAAACTAAACAACAAATGCTGAAATGTGTCAGGTCTGAAATAACAGTTCCCAAAATTGCAACATTTCAAAGTAATCATTGGGAAAATAAATAATTATATTTGCAATATATGTTCAATTCAAAACAAACTTAACTTTCTTATTTTGTGTCTTTTTTGTTTGTAATCTACTTTTTAATCAATAATTTGTGGATACTTGGTCGTGTTGTTTCATAGTTAAGACAAGTGGTTGTTTGTTGGAACGTATCATTGATAATCTTTGTATCATGCAGGTTCGGTTACCCTCAATGGATGGACAGGTTGCCTTGGTTCCTTGGGCTGATATGCTAAATCATAGTTGTGAGGTATGTTGTTTCCCCAAAAATATATAGATTCCTCAAACTTCTTTCCTAGGACGTTTAATGACGATTTGTTTTAACTGATCCAGGTGGAGACATTTTTGGATTATGACAAGCAATCAAAGGGAATTGTCTTCACTACGGATCGGCCCTATCAACCAGGTGAGCAGGTAAACATAAAATGGCAGATTTGAATTTGTTAAACTAAATAAACTTTTTGAGAAAACAATAGCCCAAGTAAATGGATACAAGTTCCGTTTTCCTTGAAAAATTGTACTATGCTACGTGCATGAGTAAAACAATTAAGCCTCTGCAGTTTGCAATATTTCCTCAAAAATAAAATATTAATTGATTGGAGCTGTATTTGAAAAGTAATTTGATTTAAATTTAGGTATTGCTATTGATTGCATTTGTCAAATTATACAGGTGTTTATTTCGTATGGGAAAAAATCAAATGGGGAGCTTTTGCTATCTTATGGATTTGTTCCGAAGGAAGGTGGCAATCCCAGTGATTCAGTTGAGTTGTCACTGTCACTAAAGAAATCCGATCCATCCTACAAGGAGAAGTTAGTACTGTTGAAGAAATATGGATTATCAGCGTGAGTACCTAAAATTTCATAATTATACCTATATGTATAAGGATGACGTTCCTTGTCTTCTGGTCTGGTAAAATTAGTAGAAGTTCTATCAAAACATTCGCTGCAAACTTTGTATCAATTGGTAGTTTTCAACACATTTTGATTTCACTAAGGACTGAGGTATTTCCAAAATATAATTTTCTAAGCTGTTGAAAACATCATAAAATTTGTATTTCCATCTTTTTAGCATGTAAATTACTTTCTAGGATTCAAAATGGCCATGGCCGCTGGTTGCATACCCTTTTTCCTGATTAACTTAGGACTTAATTTTTCTGATGGGAGACATTAATATTTTTTCTGAGCTGGTATGCCCTTAAAATAGCTTTCTGAAATATACTTGTAATTTTAACCGGTTACTAACTTCTTTGTTCTATTGTTGTCAGATCTCAGTGTTTTCCTATACAGATAACTGGTTGGCCATTGGAATTGTTGGCTTATGCTTATTTAGCTGTCAGTCCTTCAAGCATGAGAGAAAATTTTGAAGAGGTCTGATACTAAAAATCTTTTATAATTTTCTTTAGATATTTTATAACGCTATGAGTGATTCTTTTAACAGATGGCTGCTGCAGCAGCAAATAATAACACCTCCAAGAAGGATTTGAGATATCCTGAAATAGAGGAGCAAGCATTGCAATTCATACTAGACAGCTGCGAGGCAAGCATATCAAAATATAACAAGTTCTTGCAGGCAAGGAAACACTTTAATATGGAAGCTTAATGTCTTTTTATAGCCGTAGTTAAAAAAGCTCATTTATCAAGTTGTGAGCATCAAATGAGTTAATCCTACCTCTTTCCGTTTTACCTGCATGGCAATCAAAATTATCATAAATGAGCGTTGAATATGTTTCTGGCAGGCAAGTGGATCACTGGATTTGGATGTGGCTTCCCCTAAACAACTCAACAGAAGGCTCTTTCTGAAACAGCTAGCTGTGGATTTGTGTAATAGCGAGCGAAGGATATTATTCCGTGCTCAATTCGTAAGTTTATAAGCATACATTTTTAAATTTCTCCATTCCGCAATCCATATCACTGCAGTTTTTTAAAGCTAAAGTTAGGATAGAACTTGGTTGTATTATAGCTTCTTCTTCACTTTCCAGAAAAAAATGAAAGCATTTCCTCAGGCCTCTCCACAAGCAATTCCAATCCCATCATTTCTGTTTGTTATCATTGACAGGGAAGGATCTAAAAAAAAATTTGAGTGGTCAAAAGTGAACAAATTAAGTTGTAAAATTACAGAAGTTGCTTATAAAAAAAAATGTACTGTATATTATTGTAACCAAATTTGAGGAAGGAGGGATCGGGGTCCACACTCACCTAGTAGAGCATTTGTTGCAACTCATAATTTTGGTTAGGGCTTAATTCAACTCTACAAAATCAATTTTTAATGTTTTACTTGTCTCCATTTATGTTTTATTTTGATCACACCACTAGTCGAGATCTTCAGCACTTCTCTCACTCTAAAGATTGAACATGTCAAGCATAAAGTTTTGAAGGATTGAATATCTATGAGGGGTCCAATAACATCCTAATAGCAATATGGTGAAAATATAGCATATATGTGAAGGAAAGAATGACTATGATTGGTGCATACCCTTGATTATTTATTGTTAAGCATGTAAGTTTATACACTGGTCCTGAAAAATGAAGCATTGAAATAAAATGATGATTAATACCAAAAAGTAAATAATAAACCCCCAAGTCCAAATTAGGTTGATACTTTCTTTTGTAACTTCCGAACTCAACAAAGATAGCATACGACTCTTTCACAATATAATACATGCTTTGGACTAATTCTGTATGCCTTTTTTTTAATAATGATTGCAGATACTGAGAAGAAAACTGAGAGATATGAGGGCTGGTGAATTGAGAGCCCTAACAATATTCAACGGTTTCCGGAAATTTTTTCAATGAGGACATTCACTGGTGCATTAGTTTCTGCCCTGATTATCCCTTGCTTTTTTTAAAAAGGAAATCTATCTCACCCTTGAGCATGATGAACTTTGGTATCACCTAATTGAGAGAAACAGGTCCAGTCTTCAATATTTATTGATCAATATTGGAAAAGCAAGAGATGAAATAGAAAAGGGAGGGATGATTGTAAAATAGGCTTGTTGTGTATCTATTGATCCAAATATTTTCCTTTTCTTTTTCCTTTGTTTATATGTTCAATGTAAAAAAACTTTTGGCCAGATTAGGTTTTTCCTATGTGGGGCCGAGTTTAGGAAGTAGCCTCTCTTTGGATCAAGTGATGGAAAATAGGAGACTAGAAAAGGAAAAGAAAAAAGAAAAAAAAATAAAAATAGAGTAGAAAGTGAAAATATTTAGATTAGGAAAAAATAGTGAAAAAAAAATGAGAAATGAGTGAAATTTAGAATTGTGATTGATTTGAAAAAAAATTGAAAATTGTTAGTTATTTCTTAATTCAAACAGTTAACAAAGTACTCCTATCATGACGATTAAAAGGGTTTAAATATGATAAAGGATAATTAGTCACTTGCTATGCATTGAGACAAATGAAATACACTAAAGAAACATAGTTCATGAAATATAATAACTAAGAATAATCCATACAATAGTAATACTTAACCAAACAGGGATGGCGATTAATCCATTATCTAAAGAAAGTGATAATCACAATTGTAAAATTTTAATAAAATCAATCTTACGGTCATCAAAGATTTAACAATGTACGAAAGAAATGATGTTAAATTGCAGCAATTCAAGTTAAAAAAAAAAAAGAAACTAGCAAAGTCCAGGCAAAGATAATATTAATTTATAGGGAATTTTTTAGCCATAGCGTTTGAGTTGTTTCAAAATCATTAATTTTTTAAGAACCTTTTTGGAATGTAGTCGGAGATTGAGGATTAAATTTTTAAATTTTATGGAAGTTCCTAAATGTTATCCTATATTTGATCAGATCCATTGGCGTCTTAAGCTAAGTTGTGGCTATGGTTTTTTAACTCTAATACCTTTATCATCACTTGCAGAGTGTTTTATTTTTGCGGAGTCATCTATGTTGTCATATACCATTAATAGTAATCACATTCAATTTTATTAGAATTTTTTCGTTAAACCAATTTTGCTTTTACGGGGAGAGTCTCTCTCCACAAACATGTCAAATCAATTACGTTCAAGAATATGAGTAGTTACAATACTATAAAAAAAAATAGGAAAATGTTTGTTTGCCAACCTCGTGTATATTACAACTACATTACAACTGTGATGTGACATTTTTTATGACGTGGCACTAGGGGGCATAAATGGTAAATGGCAGGACAGGGGCATAATGGTCTGATTGTTAAATCTTTGCAAAACATACGAAGGTGGTTCGCGTCTGGTATTTGAAAATCAAAGGAGGAACCTTTGAGTGCTTCGTGCTTGGTTGCAGGGAAAAAGCAAGAACCTTTGTTGCGCTCAACGACCATTGGGAGGGGTGGAGGGCGACGACGACGAGAAGTTGTGTGAGGGAAAACCAAAGGTTTTTGGGTGCTTCGCGGTTCATAGGAGAAGCTGTGTGTGAGGAAAAACCAAACGTTTTTGGGTGTTTCGCAGTTCTTTGAGGTAAAAACGAAGAACCTTTAGTTGCACTCAACGGCCGTTGGAAGTGGTGGAGGACGACGACGACAAGAAAAACGTGGTGAGGAACGTTGAATCGTAGGAGAAGCTGCGACCTTGACATTGAGGCAAAACAGAGAAGAGTCTCAGAAACGAAACCAAGGAGGAACACCTTATTCTACGTCGCTGTCGCAACTTGGTTTAGGTTTAGGAAATTTCTAGGTTTTGAACTGTGATTGCAATTTACGGTGAAGTGTTGCTGAAATTAGGTTGAGTTTTAGTTTTGATTGTTTGTCTTGTTTTTGTGATGATTTATGCATTTCATTTGCGGTTTTTGAACTGGTATTGCACTTGAGGGTTCAGTGTTGCTGAATAGAGTTCAATGTCGGTTTTTATCGTTCATTTGATAATGGGAAATACAATACTTACATTGTAATTTTTCTGTGCAGGTTTAAAAATGTCAAGTGGCGAAAGTTCTTCACAACGACGGGAGTTATGTGTTCGTCACTTCTGTTACCCAAAGTTTCTAGGCGCTGTGAATGAGATATTAACAACTGAACAGAAGAATTGCATTGAAGGTACTCCATTCGGTTGGTTTACAGTGTTGAGTGATGAACTTAGAATGAGTAAGAGTCTGTTGAGACAGTTGTGGACAACATGGGTAGAGAAAAGAGGTGGTTTTATGATTAGGTCTGTGTTTGTGCCATTTACTTTGTTAGATGTTTGTGTAGCTTTAGGTCTCCGAGTTGCTGGGTTAGATGTAGATTTGGATTATGAAAATCAGGATAGTCATTGTAGGAGTTTATTTAGTTGTGGAATAGTTAAAGTAAACATGGTTTATGATGAGCTTGTTAGATGTCAGAGTGATGGTAGGTCTGAGGATTTTTGTAAGTTGTATATTTTGTTAGGATTGTCTGAATTCTTGTTTCCCAATAGAATGAGAAATGTGTATACAGGTCTCTTTCACATTGTAGATAATTTAGGTGATCTTTCTAGTTTTAAGTGGGGGGCAGTTGTGTATACATATTTGGTAAAAAGCTTGTGTCGAGCTTCGAGGTATATTGACAGCGAACAATGTTCAATTGTGCGTGTAGCTGGATGTGTTTACATGTTGCAGGTAAAAATTTAACTGCTTTATGATGTCGATTTACAAATTAATTATGTGCTGAAGTTTAATTTGTGTTTTGTAATTTCATTATAGTTATGGGCTTTTGAACATCTGATTTTTCCAAAGGAAAAGCCCCATATAAGTAGGAGTCAATTCCCTAGAATCCTTCATTGGAAGGATTTCAGGGTCGGTGACAATGAGGTTGAATCAGCTTTGAACACAAACATTGTGAGTGTATTTTTGTTCATTGGATTTGAATTACTTATGTCCCAGTTGTTTTATGATTAATATTGTTTTGGTGTTTATATTGTTTTGCAGGTAATTTGTAACTTATCATTGTCAAAGGACGAGTGTCGTCAGGAGGTGGTCAAAGAAGCATTAAAATGTGATATTTTTGAAGTTAATGATAAGAAGAAGATTGAAGAAAAACA
>Ga0209700_110128_pt1 | contig 10115 bp, 4 predicted proteins | sample SiratroredBW_FD_187528 | JGI IMG/M metagenome (GOLD analysis project Ga0209700, IMG submission 187528) | Root nodule microbial communities of legume samples collected from California, USA - Siratro red BW (SPAdes) (version 2) | ecosystem: Host-associated > Plants > Roots > Nodule | place: USA...
ATATATATATATAGATATATATATATATATATATATATATATATATATATATATATATATATATATATATATATATATATATATATAAAGACAATAGTTTACGAGAACTACCATGTTGACGCACTGTATGAATATTAAATTAGTAAATTTGATGAGATTTTAAATTTTACTAATACATTGTGTCTACTTATAGGCGAATGTATTAGGTTGTGAGAATTAAAATATTTTTTTATAACGTGAAGAGTCACTTATACTTAATAAAATACATAAATAGATATATTTTCATTGAAAGTTGCTAGGTAAAATATACACTGAAAATAATATATTTATGATGTTGAAGTTGATGATTATATGTTTACTTACATATTTACTTCATATTTATATATTTGTGATTATATACACGATTATATAATTATTCAAAAATTAATGGAGAGAACCTATATATTTTTCAAATATTCTTTTATGCTATATATTTTGAGAACCTATAAATTTTTTTAATTTTGTGTTATATATTTTAATTTTGATTATATAAATAACACAACTATATACTTAATATATAACTAAGATATATTATAAGTCAATATGTTTTATGATACTTTTTAACTATATATTTAGACTATTGCACTTAATATATAGAGTTTTTTGAATTGTATATTTTATATACATATTATATCAATTTATATATCTATATTAAAAGTTAAATATAATAAATTTTCATCACTATTTAATTTTTTATTTATATTTTTTGCTATAAAATCTTTGGATGAGGATAAACATATTAATCCTAATATTTAAATAAAGATGTTCTAGGAAATGCACAAAAAGAAGTTTGATCTCTGCCACAAATCATAAAACTATATTAATTTCAGACTTGAATGTAGATTTTATACATAAGATTTTAATGTAAATGTGGTAGGGTTTTGGATTTGTAAAGTCCTCATTTCTATTCTAGTGTGCCCACAAAGTTAGGCAACCTAACTATATTAGAAGTTAGTTCCAAGTTGTGCAATGCAGCTCCTCCTCCAAATAAGTGGAGATTGTTCACTTTCAGTGAAGTATATTTCAACAAACACAAGTTCCAACAAATATCATGGAATGAATCTACAATACAACAAATTGAGAAATGTTTGTTTGCTTAAGAGAGAGACAAATATATATATATATATATATATATATATATATATATATATATATATATATATATATATATATATATATATAATTTGTTTTTTCTTATAAATCACATATACATTTTACTGAATATAAATACTTTTAATTGACTAGAATAAGACTGCATAGTGGTTATTCTTTTCAGTAATGTTATAATGTAACAGTACATGTCTAGAACTTGAAAGCACAAACTATTAAGATATATATTATCAATAATTTTATTGTATAATTTCAATTAATTTAACAGATGAATTATAGTTATATATTGTCTTGGGTTAGATTTTATAAGAAAAAATAACAATAAGATCATAATAGACTAATTCATAATTCATGTTTTAATATATTTAAAACTAAATAAAACTAAGGGTTTTGATTAATATAAATTAACTGTTAAGTAATTATGAATTCATATAAATTTTCATAAATGTGAAGTAAATTTTCATTGAGCTTTGGGAATATTTTTTTCGATAAGTTTTTTTCACATAAATACTACTACAAATAATGATAAGAAGGAACCGATAAACTATAAAAATTAGATTATATGTAAATTAGAAAAAAACTATATGTACAAGTTTCTATAAGTTTACACAAAAAGTAATTTACTTGCTTTAGATTGTATTATTAAGTATAAATATCTCATTGTTAATCAAGGAGAGTATGTGATATTTCTTCCCTTATTCCTCTTTGGAAAAGATAGTAGGTAAGGTCATAGGCATAAACTCTACCAATATTTGTCTTTTCCTAATGGATGTCATAAATATCTCTTAGCTCATACATCACAAACTCATGGATATAGTATCAGGAAGGAGCTAGCTCATACCCAATTGTTTTAAATTTTAAAATTTCATATTGAAAATCAAACATTGTTTAAATAAAAGGTTGAAATTTTTTAAAATAAATTTAAAATTATTTACATTCTCTTTTATTAAGAAAAATTAGTTTTAGGTATTAAAAGTTGGTACTTCTCTTATGATTTTTTTCTTTCTCGGTCTTCTGTTTGGTTGTCTTTCAACTTAAAAAAGAACATCTTAGTTGTAGGTATTAAAATTGATATATCTTCTGATATTTTTTGTTCTTTCTCGATCTTCTACTTTGATGTTATCCTAAGAGGTTAAGGATATGCTACATTTATTTAAATGTAGTCATTAGATATTAGATATAAGGAAAGTTGTAATATCTACTTATATTAATTATTAATTAACTATTTGATTATATTATTACTACAAAGTATACTTATTTATTTGTTTATGTATAAAACTATTATCAAAATATAAAAAAATTAAAAAAAACGTAGTCTAACATAAAAAGATCATAAGACATACACTATAATATATATATATATATATATATATATATATTTCTCACATGAAACAATTTATTTTTCTCAACAAAAGTCAGTAAATAATTACAATCTCTCAATTACATGTCTTATCTCAATAAATATTAAAACATGTTGATTTTTGAATGAGAAGTATTGAATAAATTCATTTAAAATTAATGAGGGACTCACAATGAAAGTTTAATGAATATAGAGTAACTCATATATGTAATGTAGCTTGTTATATGCATTTAACAAAATATTTAAAGAATATTATAAACTTCCACCATCTAATATCTTAATCTACACAACCATATTATTATTATTATAATTTAAATATTATAATCTTCTAATTATTTCATAACTCAATACTTACCATAGTATTAGTAAAACAAGCAAATGTGTGCACATGGGTGAAATATACCAAAAGTGATGAAAATTTAGGAGAGCAGATAGAGAATTTGAATTTACTCCATTTCTCTCTTGAAATTCATGACCATTCTTCTATATATAAGGCCACTCACTTCTTATAAGCACACTTGAATGAATTAAAATATTTTTAATCAAGTAAAATTGTGAGAGAGAAGAGTTTTTTCTTTAAGTGAATCTTATCTTACTTTATTGATTCAAGTGAGAACTCTTCTTCATCTCTCATTTCACAGCTCTCTCTGAGTGGTGTGGCATCAACAATTCTTGATCATCGACTAAGATCTCTCCTTTTTTCCTTTTTCACTTGTTTTGCTAATTTTCTTCTTCTCTTCTTCCATTTTCGCCAACTCCATGTCCATTTTGTGTGTATTGTTTTTCCTTACACTCTTTGAAGAACATTTTCATACTTATATAATCTTTCACAATTTAAATTCGTGTCCAATGACAATTTTTATTTCATCGTTACATCAAACTCATCTAATAATCCAAGAAAAGCTCTAAAATACAAGTTGTGTCCTAACTCTTACTTAGCCATTTCAACATGTACCATGTGGTATTCAGATCAAGCTTGATGTTATGTGTTATCTAAGGTTAATTTATGAAATAATTGATTGATTACATAAACATAGTATTTAAGTATTCTTGCTTCTCTTTGCATCATTAATACCTTTATATTAAGTTTGGAAAGTGTATAGTATAAAAAAATAGAAATCCAAGTTTGAAGATGAACTTAGAAGATAATATAAGAACAATTTTAAATTATGTAACAACCTTAGTTACATCTCAAAAATAAGCTATCATATATATATATATATATATATATATATTATATATATATATATATATATATATATATATATAACACATACAAATGTGGGGTAAGTTAGAAGTAAATGAAACAATTATTTCAATCTTCACTTATATAGCTATGACTTATAATATCCATATATCATTACTAAATTTCTATTAATTTCAAACATCAATATCAATCAACACTTAAATTACACATAGATTTATAATCCACATGACACATCAAATAGATAAGTCGTACAAGAACCTATAGTCTTCCAGAAGACTCGTATTAAACTGGTTATTACTAGAGACTAACATTTAATCTAATACCCAAGACTTAGATTACTAGTGAGTTTAAGAGAAAGAGTCAGGATAAATCCAAACATCAAATATCGAGTTTCTATAGCAAGTCTCGGTGTGTATGATCTTCATCATCAACTCCTCACCACCTGATATCTTAGTCTACATGACTTAGATCATCAGTGAAGTTAGAGGATCTATGTTAAAACATAGATGTAAATACTTAATACATATAAATAAGCAACAACTCATATATTATCCAAATAAATGACCTAAATTTCATACTCATTCCATCATTCACATTAACATATACCACTAAATCCATAATTCATAGCATGCAAGAATCCTTCAAATCATACATAATTCTTTTCACAAAAAATGAATATGAAATTCAAACATTAACTTAATTAATATAATCCAATTTCATACTTAATCAAACAAGTAAATACAATATATGAATGAGTAAAAACCATAAGAGTTTAAGAAAAAACATAGATATTGCATGTAAAAATAAGAAAAAAGTAAAGAGCCCACTACAGGGTCGCACCTTGTGCTAAGGGAGTGATGCCTGACTCAGCAAAATCGAGAGGAATGCTCCTGACCCAGGTAAGTGGCATCGGGCACCAACCTATACCAAGAGTACCCTTTAAAATATGTGCCTGATGCCACCATGGACGCCCCTAGTTCCTGTACCTGGAAGATAAATCTAATGGTTCAAAAACATGAATTTTCTTAAGACCTGGTCATCTAAATACCTCATACTATCAATTTATTATCGAAATATCATCAAAGAACTTCTTTATCAATAGAACAACATGTATATACCAAACTTATCAGCTATATCATCTCTATGTTTTCAAAATCAGATCTCAATCAAGACAATTCAATTTCAACCATCAACAATTCCATCAAGTGTAATGAATAAACCTATAACTATGTCACGATCACATTCAAATCTTCTAACCTAGATTTCTATTGAAAAGTAAAACTACTTTCCCTTACTTGATTAAAAGGAGAAACACTCACAAAGAGCTCAAAAGTTCTAAAACAACAGAAATAACCTAACCTGCATCTCAGAGTTCTGATAAATGATCTGAACGCATCACTAGGACTCTAAACTAACATAGACTAATCGTGAAGTCTCAGACACCACATGCAAGTATGTTTACCAATATAAATAGGAAGACTTGAAAACTGACTCAAAGAAAAAAATGAGAAGAAATGAACTTACCCAAATCAAACGTTTGATCGAACAATTTTATTCACTGCCATGAGTCTAATGGTGGTCTCTGATCAGAAAAATTTTCTACAGAGATTGTGATTATATTAAAAATGAAACCCTGAATAACTAAGTTTTCTATTTATATGAAATTTTCACTTTAATAATAAAATATTCAAGTGTCATTTTAATTATAACTTTTAGCTATTGTTTAGATCCTTACATAATCTAAGTGAAATAGCTTTCCAAACTTAGTGTATGGTTTTTTTTATTATTATTTAGGTGTGGCAAATTGAGTTCATAATTATGGATATATTCATATTCTTTGTTTTAGTAAACTTTACTTGAATTTTTCCTAGTTAGTTTAAGTGAATATCTTGTGTTGTCTTTCTATCTTTTTTAAAAGTGCCTTTTTTTCTTCTTGTCTCTTCTTAGTTTTATCAACATCTTATTTGTGCTTATATTGCTTGTCTTTAAATTTTTTTAGTATTGTTCATAAAAATTATTGAATTTGTAAAAGAGTTGCTCCTTTTTCATTTGAATCATGGATTTAATTTTTGATTCCTTAAAGAGTTAAGTCTTCTTTCCGAAATTAGACTGATTTGAGAGTACTTATTTCTTCCTTCTATAAAACAAAACAAAGAGACAAACACTTAGCTAGTGATTTTATTTGTTTGAACTTGTTTACTTTATTTCTTTATTAGTTTTGCATTCTTTTGTGGCTTTTTATAGGTGCAAAAATGTCAAGTATATCATCATCATTTCGAATTCTATCAAAAAAAGCTAAGCTTGGATCAAGATGGAATTGGAAGCCTTTGAAAGAAGAAAAGCCAAAAGGAATGAGAATCTAAAATTGGTGATGGAAATTATAAAAGCTTGAAGATTTCCAAAGATAAATTGAAAATGAAAGAAGAAGGGAACCAAGATGCAATATATAAAAGACTTTCTATGATTATCATGATGAAGAAGAGGAAAAAATTAGAAGGCCAATAAGGTGTGAACCATATCCACTAAAGATGCCAAAGTCAAACAACTATCTTTCCAAATTTTATGATACAAACAACTTGGAAAAATATCTTGCATGGGGAGAATATGTGGATCACCATTTTAATTTTTATACTTTTGATGAGGATCAAAATGTCCTATTTACATGTAAGGCATTTGAGGTATATGCCCTATCTTGATGGCATCAAATCATGATAGAAATTGGATTAATAGGAGGTCACACATGGTATTTGGGGAACAATTGAAAAAAAAAATACATGCACACAAACTCTTTGTTTCTTCTTATCAGAAGGAACTCCTTTTGAAGCTCCAACAACTTCAATAAGGAGATAGACGTGTGAATGAACATTTCAATGACCTAAGAAAAATATTCATTTGGATAACCACGCCATCTCTTAATCTAGTTGTCTAGTTTCACAAATTACATAGCCTTATGCACCACCCCCGTATATCAACAATTAACCAGTTTCTCATTGCTTAAGTGTCACTTTTTTCAAAGGAAAGAGAATTCCCTTGACATCTCTCGTGCTCGAGCCTCAAGCCATAGATTGAGAGATATGCTTTACTGCTTGAGTGTCCATATTGACACTTGAGTAATATTGAATGGTACATAAAATGGTAACTAATTGGTTAGACATCACTTAAACGATAGTCTACCACTTCCACATTAATATAAACTTAGAAATAAGGTTTTACAAATATATAGTACAAAATATCAATATTAACATGTACACTGTATTTATAATTACTTCAAACCACCAATTCAAACACTTAACATGAACTATCATATTTTGAACTTCTAACAATTATACACATTCAAATAACAATAATACATTTTTGCATCTTTATTTTAATATTCAAATTGAAATAGATACTAAAATTAACTCTCTTTACCTAGAGGGAGCTAGAAAAATCTTCCTTTGTATATTTTCATAACCCTTCACATACTTAATCAAACCATTATAACATTTTCTTTCCAAACCCTAAAAAAGAAAGAATAGATTAAACCAATTATAGAAAAATGATAACTTAGATCAATATTAGAATCGATGTATCATGATTTACTAACTATCATCTTGATTCACTAACTACCATCTCTTTAATGTTATAATCTATTTTTAAATCAAATAGCTTCAAACTTTAAAATTATAAAGAGTATTAGAGAAAATGGAGTTTTAGAAAAATATAATTTATAACGAAATAAAGAATGAATGCTTATAAATTATTTATAAACTTTTATTTTTCATCCCTTTCGAAATTTAAATATCTAAAAAGTTTCAGATCATACATAAAACGAGTAAATTTTAGTTTTGGTTCTAATATAATTCTTTCCTTATTTTTCATTCATGACAATTTTGATATTGTTCCTTTTAGTCTTGTAAAATAAATAAATTTGTAGTTTAATTTATGTAAAGTATTTTTCTTTTTTCTTATTTTCTTTAAAAATAAAATTATTAACTTTAGCATCTAACCTTCATTATAAGATAAATAAACAGTATGTACTTTTGTAAGTTATAAAAAGTGAGTGTCATTCATTTATTTCAATATAAAAATTGTTTAAAATACTTTAGGAAGATAATAGAAAACATTTACTTTTGAAAAGAAAATATATTTAAATTATAAAATAGTTCTGTGTATATATATATGTGTATAGGGATGAAGGATATGAATAATGAAATTATATGAAGAGAGACGTTATTTGAATGAGTACAAGTGGTATCTAGAAAGATTGAAAAGGATACGTGAAATGAAAGGGATGATAGTCCAAAAACAAAGTCTGCACTCACTTTATTATCCCATCTCTTATGTTTTCTCAAAATTAGAAAGCAAACCCCAAGCCTCAATTCTCTCTTATCTCTTTATACACTTTCACATTATTAATAGTACGATTTTTTTTTTTCTAAGAGAGTGAACAAAAATACATTTTTATTACATATTATATGTATAATTTAATTTAATCTTATGTGACTATTTAAGAATTTGTGTAATTATCCAAAACTATATATAGTGTGTGTTTTTTTTTACTTATTTGTAATAGGAAAAAAATTATACTTATATAACTTTTTATAAACTATTACAATATTTAATAATTTTCTATTTAAAAATTTTATTTTCAAAACACACACACGCGCAAACACTATTTAATTATTATCTTATTATTACTTATTCGTTGGACAAAATTTTATACAAACTATTAACATTATGTATGATTATAATTTAATTTCAAATTGATATAAATTACATTTTATAAAAAATATTAATAATACAGCGCTTAATATAAGTTATTCTATAAGTTAGTTTTTAGTTAAAATGAAATGCGTATAATTTATTAGTTTCATAGGTTGCGAAACACTTGTTTTTGGGAAAAAAAAAACTAAGTTAATTATATTATAACGTACAAAATTTAATAATTAATATTTATTTTTCACTATTATATAAATAAAAAGGGTGTGGATATTATCCATCTATATTTATTTCTTTCCAAAAAATTATCCGATAAGTTTGAAGACAAGTGAAAAGAAGACCAATCTGCCCGAGGTGAATCGTTAACCATACCAGTGAATTGAGATATAAATTAAAATTTATCTAACAAGTAGTTTCAATAAGATGAAATTAGAATATTTTATTTGATTAAGTTAAATAGATTATAAATAAAAAATGAATTACTTAAATTTCATTTTATATAAATGATTACGTTTTTTAAAATATGTAAAATAATGAGTGGTAAAAATACAATTAAGAGGGCTGAAATAGTTTAAAACTTCATTTCTAAATCTTTAAACTTAAGAAGATAATTTAATGCAGTGATTAATGGCTACCAATGTAACAGCCCAAAAATATTGTATAACTTTTGTCTGTTACCAAGTATTAACATCCATTTAAGGTTCAAGGTACTACAAAAAGTGTTCAGATACATCAGAGTTATGTATAACTATTCTAATGACAAAAGGAAACCATCTCAAGGTCATAGAGTTTTAACTACAACAAAAACATATATACAAGACAAAAGTAGATCGATTTAAGAGTATATCATCTTTAAGGTGCTCCTAAACCTGCATCTGCACCTGCTCATGTACATAGTACAATCATTGCAGTTTACAAAACAACAAGAAAAGCAAGGGTAAGCTAGCGAAATAATGTTTTTAGCTTATAAGAGTGAAAATAATTGAAGTGATTAGATTTACAAATGCAAACATGAATTCTTAAGTCGAATAAAACTAAGTTTAACATTCAATCACAAACTTTCATACTTTATTCCAAATTCATTAACCTCATAATGATCCATTTGCAATCACCGTACCATGATTTCCTTTCAATCCCCAGTACTCTGATTTCATTTCAATAAGAATGATTGCAAATGCATTCATCATTCAGTCATAACAACAATCATATTAAACCATTCAGAAGCTTATAGGTGCATGTGTAATCATGGTACCTTGATTTCCTTTCAACCCCCAGTACACTGGTTTCATTTCAACCATAATGATTACATACAAGCCTATAACTCAGTCATCACACATAACACATTCAATTTCATCATACTGAAGCATATAGAGACATGTGTAACCATGGTACCTTGGTTTCCTTTCAACCCCCAGTACACTGGTTTCATTTCAACCATGATGATTACATATAACTCTATAACTCAAACATCACACATAACACATCAATTCCATCATACAGAAGCATATAGAGACATATGTAACCATGGTACCTTGGTTTCCTTTCAACCCCCAGTACACTGGTTTCATTTGAACCAAAATGATTACATACAAGTTTATAACTCAGTCATCACACATAACACATCAATTTCATCATACTGAAGCATATAGAGACATATGTAACCATGGTACCTTGGTTTCCTTTCAACCCCCAGTACAC
>Ga0209700_110129_pt1 | contig 10114 bp, 3 predicted proteins | sample SiratroredBW_FD_187528 | JGI IMG/M metagenome (GOLD analysis project Ga0209700, IMG submission 187528) | Root nodule microbial communities of legume samples collected from California, USA - Siratro red BW (SPAdes) (version 2) | ecosystem: Host-associated > Plants > Roots > Nodule | place: USA...
CACCAAGGAGCTTGCATATGCACCTGAGCAAGTTTTAATTCACTTTATTGCTTCTATTCTCCTTTCATAAATGTATTTAATTTGATTAAAGGTGTACTTCTGAATCTTGTCTTATGTTTGGTTGCATTTAATATTTAGCTCCTGGGACCAACTCACATCACAGGACTAGTGACACACGCACATCAAACAAGGCTACGTGCACATCTTAAATGTTTTGCATGTGCATGCAAAGATAGCCACGTAGAGTTGTTTACGACTTTAAAGTAAATACATTAACAAAACAAAAGAAATACAATTAAATTTGTAAAATGTCTGTTACACTTATATTAAATCTTTAATTTTTTTTACATGTATTAATTCTTAACACAATTGCTACTACATCTTTCCCTTATATATTAAATAATAAAAAACATTTATGATATTAGTAAATGTTCCTTAATTAATATTATTGAAAACTATAGTGTTGAAATAAACATTACAAATAGCATGATTCTTTAAAATACTAAAAAAACTAATAAAACTGAATGCTTATTAAAAAGTTTACCCTTATTTGAAATGTTAAATAATTTGTTATTTTAAGTTATTTTGAAAAAATGAAATAAATGTAAATTTTAATAATTTAAAAGTGTCTCACAAAATATTACCATTAAGATGATCTAACACATACTAACTAATTTTCTGACTTTTTTTTTCTTAAATTTAATTCTACTAAAAAATTCAACCATGGAATGTCATATATATATATATATATATATATATATATATAATTTAACTCTTTTATATTTATTGAAATTATTATTTTTAAAATATATTGTTTATCTACAAAACTAATAATTCATGTGTGACGTGGATGAACTTTTTCATTTATTTTACTATCATTATAATATCAATACATTGTAGAGTTAAAACTTAACAATCAACCATTAAAAATTAACAATCAAAAATCAAAAATATCTTCCTGAACTGGTTGAAAAAGAAAATTTATATGACAATATAATATTTATTTTTGTCTTTAAAATTTTACCGTTTGAAATTTGAAGTGGATGCAGACTACTACCTCACACCCGAAATTGATCTGTTCAATGAAGAAGACATACTGGCAGTCATGCGTGTCACAGGAAAAATGCACCTTCCAGTGGTTACAAAAAGAAGACAGTCATGGCGTGATGCAACTTGCAATGGTTATAGAAAGAAAATGCCACGTACGAAACATGCATTGGATGATCAGGTTTAAGTTATTTATTATTTTAACAATTAAAAAGTAAACTTCTTTTCTCATTTTATAATTCTTAAGTTTATTTGATTTTATTTTTTTACTGTTCTACTTGAATTTTATATTCCTTATTATTGATTGATGTTTTCTTTTCTCGTCTTTAATTTATATATTTCTTGAAAATATCATATATTCTTTCTCTATGTCCTTTATAGTTGAAGATATCATATATTAGTTGACTAATTGTTATACTTTTAATATTTGAATTTATTGAATTTGTATTTAAAATATCAATAAGAATTTTAAAGTATATGCATAATGGTAGCAGATAGATATAGCCCTAAGAATTAATATTTCAATGTATTTTAATGTTACACTTATTTTGTTTTCAAGCAAAGAAGACATGGGAAGATAGACTATAATTGCTTGCGTTTCCAATCCATAGCTTTCAGTTCTTGAAAAACATGTATTGGATGAACAAATTGTACTTATGTAATCAGAAGTGAGAATTGACATCCTAAAGTTACCGTTACACTACTTATTTTTATTTAACTTTCCCAAACAATGAAGACATGTTACATATGAAAATATTTATTGGAGGTTCTGTTTGATAAGAAAGTTTGCATGTTACATATGAGATATGAAAATTGAACTATAAATATTTGATAAAATTAGTCATTTAAATGGTTTATAGATATAAAGGCATGTTTATATAATTATATTTTTTTTCAATCAAATTTTATTTTAAGAATATTTTTTAGTTAATTTTAAACCTTTGTTATTTTTTTAAACATAAAACGTTTTATTAAAATTAAAAATAAATAGTATACACAGTTTAATAAACGGGTGACATAAGATAAAAAAAAGAATAAATCATGACTATTACCAAAATATTCAAAATAAAAAACACATAATAATGATAAATTACAAATTCAAATATTTTTTAGAAAAAATTGTACTATAAATTATATAATATAAATTAATTAAATAAGTTATAACTAAGTTAAAATAAATAAACATCTTGAAAATCTGACCTATACATGGAAATAAAACAAGCATGTAAAGTACACGAGAAAAGAAATTCACTGACTTTGTACTCTGTGAAAGTTGCACGAATATTACAATGCAAAAATAACTGTTAGAGACTGCAATGATACTTAGATATTTCTTTAAAAGATAACATTATCTACAATGGTCTCCCACTTACAAATAAAAAACAATTTCAGTTAAATCACATGAGATGAGACATGCTCAACGTTGACTTCATACTATATAGAAGATGTGTTTGAGGGTTAAAATTTATAATCCTGTTATAGTATTTTTTGGGTTAACCGGTTTTACTTAAAAAAATCATAAAAAACAATATTATTTACTTATTTATTTATTTGCACAAAACTTTAAACTTAAACTCAACTAAAACGTCATCTTATATAAATGAAATCCTTGCATAATAAATTAATGTTTAAAAAAATAAAAAAAATAAAATGAAGGATTAATTATTTCTCATAATATAATCCTACTATATTATTAATTTGTGATCTTTTATTTATGAAAGTTATATTGATTATTTATTTACATTAAATTGAATACATAAAAAAGTTGTCAAGTTTTTTTTTTTTTTTTTAATTATTTGGTCATCAAAGCACCTAATAAAGTTTTTGGAAAGTATGATATGTTTTGTTATCCCATCCTCCATACCTTTAAATGATGTATATCTTTTTAAATGGTAAGTAAAAAATTCTCATTTAGAAGAACTTGGCTACATTTAAATTGAATTAATTTTCTTTAGAATTTGTATTGGTGTAAATAGTTATTAATATTTATGTTTTTATCAACTTAAAGTTTTGATTGAACATAAATTATCTTAATATTTACTTTAATTTATAAAAATTTGCCATAAAAATTATTTTAAAAATTATTTTTTTATTCTGTTTTCCATATAATTATAGCTGAAAAAATTGATAAAAACAATTTACACTTTTATAAATATCTAATTTTGTGCTTTTCCATAATGAGTTGTGTGTTAAATACTAAAATTGAATAAATAATAAAAGTGTTATAAACATAATAAAAAAAGCTTTTTAATATTTAAAAACTAATTATTTTTATATTTGTTATTTACAACTATGACAATGACATCATAAACATAGCTGTAAACAGTTTTTCTTTTTTTTAAATTTTAGTGATGTGTGACACTCATGCACTTGAAGTTTGTTCATGTATTGTTTAATTTTATTCTGTTGTTACTTTCATTTATATATATATATATATTACTTATAGATTTTATGTATTAAGTGTTAATATATGATTTTAAGACTAACCATGCATCATGTTAATTAATCTACATCATTTTTATACATACCAAACAAAATAATCTAGCCTGGTTCCAAGGACGAGAATGAACACCTTGTTAGAGTTTTGGAATACGCATTTGTAGTATAGATTGATTACAAAAATAAAATTTTGGATGAAACTAAATATATTTGTTTTTTTCATTTAAATTACACATTTATGTTATATATGTGGTTGAACATTAATATTAAATGTTATAGATACAATCAAATAAAATTATTTTTCAAATTTAGAAAAATAATTTGTTTTATATATTGGTTGAGCAGAAAGAAAGCACTGCCACCTTGAATAACGGATCATTACCGTTTACTTCTCCAATCCGTGGCATTTAGGCACACAGAAGTACTGAACAACATGCACTGGGTGAACATTTCATAGTTGCAGCAACAGATAAATGCAGATCAGAAAAATACTAAGCCAACATGCATTGGTAGAACAGGAAGGCAGCGTTGTCGCATTGGGACTAAGGGACCATCAGTGCTTGGCATCTACCACAGTTTGCAGATGGACTTTGACTGAAGGGTGAAGTTTTTGAACCCATTATATTTTTACTCTACAAAAAGAAATCACATGAGATGGATCATGGTGGAAACTTAATTCAAACTATATAAAAAAAAATGCCTTCTTCATAATCTGGCCATGCACATTCATACTTTTTTTAAATGACGAAAACAGCCTTTATTAAAAGAATGAAAAGGATATGAGAAGAAAAAAATTCGTTGCCTTGTACAATCCGAAAATAAGTTATTAATTGAAAAAATACATTTCGGATTTGACGAATTCAGTATTAGAATATTATTATCAGATAATACCAGTAGAATATCAAAAAATATCATATATATTTATTTAGAATAATTTCTATATTAAGTTTCCTAGAATTTTATATTAAATGAGTTATGTAAACAAAAAGAGTATATTCAAGAATAACCTTATTCCATATTATCATATTCTTGTTCGTTTTTTATGTTGATAGTTATCATATCTTTGTTTAACTTTTCATAACTCTCGATACCATCGCAATATTGAGATTTCAAATTGAGTCAATCTAAAAGTCATTAAAAAAATATATATTTGAGATTAGGTCAATCTAAAAGTTGTTATTAAAAAGAATACATTGAAGATTTGTCAAGACGTCTTTTTCTTGTATCTCTAATATCACTTTGCACTTCTATAGTAAAATTGAAAAGAGAAAAATAACTCTGTTAAAAATTTAAACTTGAAGTTGCCCTTCACATCTTGCATTGCTCTTGCACTTTCGATTTATCACTTTGCAGCTACGTGGACCTTTGGTCAATGGTTGGGTGTACCTTTGTAGCTGTTGTGATAATAATTTTTATTCTTTGCACAACGAAAAATTATAATTAATAGAAACACTTAAGAGATGTTTCAACCTTATTATACAAATACTTTTAAGAGACTAAAATAAATAAATCATGGTCAATCACATATAGTCCCATGAACTACAAATACATTATGTAAAAACAAAACTCATCAAGTCCAATACTATCTTATAAGACTAATATTCATTCAAACACAAAAAAAGTACAAAATAATAAACATTTTGTGTATGTAAATCTTAATGTTTCTCCCAAATAATGTGGATTATTTTGCTTTTCAAAATATGAGTGCTCCAAAGGGTCATTCGGTCCAAATAATACCGAACCAAACAATCCTACATCCGTAGATAAATCTTGTGCTTGAATTCAGTTATCCTGCACAAAGGAGCAAACAAGCCTACATAGAACCCTATCCGCATTTAGATAACCATCTATGATCCAATCACACAGCCTTACAAGAGTCTTGAATAAATCAATATTCTACTAAACTTGTTTTAAGAAATCTATCGGACTCATAAACCACTCTGAGAGAGATCCCTGCACTCTAAATCCACAGAAATTAGCCCAATTTCATGCATGTAGTTGAACCAATGCAAAAATTTCTACCTCATCAACTTGACCACTGTTAAAAACAATCCTATTTATTTGAATCCAGATTTCCTTTGCTAACGCCAACCACATCCCTTTCCAAACTTTAATTGCTCAAACGGTTAATGGTGATGCTGCAAAAATGCCTATCAATGTCATTGTTTCTCACCTAGCTGATTTCAACCCAATTATCACACTTAACCTAGAACCTCACAATTAACTAATAATGTTGTATTATTTCTGCCTTCTTGTTACACAAGGAACACAAATTACAATCCATCATAATTCCTCTCCTTTCAAGATTAATCCTGCACACCTTAAGATCTCATAATATCCTAAAACTCTCCCTTTGTTCATCAACTTGATCCTTTTTTAAAATCCTATATCCTAACTGGACAGTATAGCCATTTTGATTCTCCCCTTGCCAACAACATATATTTGAATTATTCTTGTTTCATTAAATAGTCGAAAGAGTATCTATTAATTGTGTTTCCAAACTTTTCCCCTTGCCAACAACATATATTTGAATTATTCTTGTTTCACTAAATAGTGGAAAGAGTATCTATTAATTGTGTTTCCAAACTTTTCTCCCATTCTCTCCTTGCCGTGATAGTAGTGGTGCATAGTGAAGGGTAATTGTTCTCCAAAAGCATCAAATAAAAATAAAAAGCATTTTAATTTTATTTATATATTTTTTACTGTAGGTTTATATGTATTGAAGTTTGTGCTAGTACTTAGAATATACTTTCTTTTATTATTAATATGTGATTACAGATTAATACTAATATGTATTTAGGAAACAGTACTGTCGGATTGTCGGAGTGCCACTACTTAATTGGAGTAATACATAGGTCGAACAAATTTCATAGATGGAGTAATATTTTTTATTAATATTATATAAAGTTATAAATTGTTGTATGTTTTCCACGTTTTAAATACACATAGGGTGATGGTTGTGCAGTTGAAAGTATACAAAGTAAACTTTTTTTTTTTTCTTTTATTGTTCCTGCAGTTTATACCACTAATTACATTAATGTTTTCTTTCTCACCTCTATTTTATACATTTAAAGATCAGACGATCTTTTTTTTTATCTCTTTAATTGAGATGGGATGGAAGTGTTAGGTTGTTTATCTTCTTGTGAGGTCCAAACCCATTATGTTATGGTGTATCTATGACATATGACAGGTCCAATATAATACATCATTATAATTAAGGTAAAAGGTTAACCCTGAGTGTGTGTAACCGTGTGTGCAACCGTGAGAGCTTCGGTGTGTGTGGAGAAGTGTGTGAGCAACCTCTTTGAAGAGAAGAAGGAGAGGTAATTCGCAGCTACTTTCTATAGCAACCTGTGTTGGTTATTTTGAAGATCCAACGGTGAAACCTGTGTCTAATCGAGCTGCAATTTTTATTGAAGATTCCTCACTCATATTCCTTTAATTTGGACAGTGAGATTGTCTACTGGAGGTCTGTAGAATTGTCAGGAATTTTGTGAACAGATGTTATCCGTAGGACGTTCCTCTTACCGTCAGTCTTGATTGTTTCGGAAATCCAACGGTGAAATCTTCTCCAATTGCTCTGAAATTTTTACTGGAGTTTTATCACTCACAGTTCGATGTTTTGGACTATCCGATTTGAGATCGGAGCTGTAATTTGTTTCCAGAAAATTTGTGAACGTTGTCTATTTTTTCTGGTGACAAGATTCTTGAACTCTTCCTTATTAATTTCAATTTGTTGATATTTTTGGGCCATTGTTGGTGACCGTTTTACGGATTAGGAAGAGTTGTATTGATACGCTCTGTGATTAATTTTGTGAGGCTCATTGTACCTTTGTTTTGGTATTAGTGGAGTATTTACCGTCTTGTGAGTTTTTTTATCTCTATTGAGAGGTTTTTCCCACGTTAATTATTGGTATTGATTTATTCTTCTATTTTCGACTGCATATTGGTTTTGTTTGGATTGATTGATTGCGTTCAAGGTCTTTCCATATTGTTATGATAAAAGTGAATCTTATTGCTTCTGCTGCCTGACTCCCATCAACAAATAGTCAATTTAATCAATTTTCATATTTGAATTTTGCTAATAATCTATTTAAAATCAAGGTTGATTTAGACCACGATTGCTTCTCCAATCCATATAATATAAGTACGCTAAATTATTGTAAATCATGCATTGGAAGATCAGGTTTGAGTAAATTATTATTTCAACAATTGAAAAGTAATTTTTTTTATTTTATAATTTGTACGCTTACTTGATTTTATTTTTTATTGTTCTTTTAGCTTTTTATATTCTTGATTATATAGATATTTTCATATATAAGTTATTTCTTTTCAACATACTTTTATTTTATTTTTCTTTAAAATATGTTTAACATTGTTAATGTTTTAGAGCTGAATACAAAATTACACTTTCTTAAAATTCAAGATTTAAATTAGTATTCTAAATTCAAAATAATCAAAAACTCATACTTTTAAAATTAAAGTGTCTTGTCGTAAAACTTATACTTAAGATGAATATGCTTTCTAAGTATTTTTCAGTTTGATTTTCCAAACTCCATTGAATAGTTTTATATCTAAGTGAAAAAAATTTTGCTAAAATACTTTGTAAAAGAATTTGGCTAACAAAATGGTAGTGAAGTTGTTCTGGAGAGATGTCCCTTTTATAAACTCTAAATCCTAAACATAAAAGAGACATCTTCCCACAACAACTTCACTATCATTTTGCTAGCCTAATCCTCTTGCAAAATATTTTAGCAAAAATAATTTTACACAAAATAAAACGATTCAATGGAATTTGAAAAATCAAACAGAAAAATACTTAAAAAGCATACTAGAGTAAAAGTAAAATTATGTACCTATAAATCAATTAATTTTAGGTTAATTTAGACCGAATTATAAACAATAAATAGAACGTGTTACAGGTTAGTATTTAAATCAGTTGAGAATATATTTATATACATTAAAGTTTGTGCTAGTAGAATATATTTCTTTATCAATTGAGAATATATTTCTTTATCAATATGTTATTACATATATCTTTTTCTATTATATATTTCGCTGGCATGAGTTGTGTCATCATATAAATACAAATAAGAAATGTATTGAGTTAACTTGCATTAATTGAATAGGAAGACAATGTTCTCCCATTGGGGCTGCTTGGTTGAATAAGAGATCATCAATGTTTACTTCTCCAATCCATCCATGACATCTACACATACTAGAATAGATGTATTGCTTAAACAAATTTCATAGATACAGTAATATTTTTTATTAGTATTATACAACATTATAAATTGTTAATTGATGTATATTTTACAAGTATTTTGGAATTGTGAATGAAATATCTAATCATATCACTTTATAACCATACAACAATTTATAACTTTGTATAATATTAATGAAAAAGATTTATGTCATTGATAGGAGAAGTAAACGGTGATGGTTGCCTATTCAACGTAGCAGTGCCAATGCGATAACACTATCTTCCTCTTCAACCAATGTATGTTGGCTCAATATTTTTCTATCTATATTTATCTGATAACACACCTCAGGGCAACAAAATATATAATAGAAAGAGATATTGTAATAACATATTGATAAAGAAATATATTCTACTAGCACAAATTAATATATAAACATTTCATGACAGATGCATGAATAAATGACTCGTGTTGCCCATATTTGTTATCATTGTCGTTTCCATAGCATAATACGGTGTTTTAGTTGAGTGGTCATAATTTTTTTTTTTATTTCTATGAGTAGGTACATGTTATCGTTATCTATTATAAAACAACTCTTCTATCATAAAACCTCATATTAAAATAACATCTTTGAATTTTAAAAATATTTATTTATTCTAACTTAATTATAGTCTATTTAGTTTATTTATATTATACAGTAGTATAATATTTTCTTAAAAAATATTTGAATTGAAAATTTATTATTTTTTGTTTGTACTCTCAACACTTCGATAATAGTTATTATGATTTACTATGTTGATAAAAAAGTAAATCTTTAGTGACTTAATCTTACTGTTGACCGTTGCTTCAGCTGCAAGTCTACTATGTAAAAGCTACTTAAATACTACAATGAAAATAATTGTTAAAAATAATAATGTTATGCACAATTTTCTTCCACTTACAAATAAAAGCCAACTTAAATTAGACCAAATGAGATGGATCATGGTGGACACTTAATTCATACTATATAAAAACATGTCTTCTTTGTGCACTTCCATAATCTTGCCCACACCTCCATACTTTTTAAAATAAAATTGTACAATCCAAAAATATTTTTATTATATGAATAACTACTGGATTGGTAGAATTCTGATTAAAATCATAAAAATCATAAAAACTTTTTAAAATGTTTAATTTAATGTAAATAGTCAATATAACTTTGATTAATAAAGATATCATATATTAATAATATAGTAAGATTATATTTTCAAAAAATGTTATGAGAAATAATCAATCTTTCAAGTTATTCTTTATTTTTTTTAAATATTAATTTAATATATTAGGATTATCCTTTTCGTTTGTATGATACGACGCTTTAGTTGAGTTTAAAATTTAGTGTGAATAAGAAAATATTATTGTCTTTTATTACTTTTTTTATATTTCTTATC
>Ga0209700_110130_pt1 | contig 10113 bp, 4 predicted proteins | sample SiratroredBW_FD_187528 | JGI IMG/M metagenome (GOLD analysis project Ga0209700, IMG submission 187528) | Root nodule microbial communities of legume samples collected from California, USA - Siratro red BW (SPAdes) (version 2) | ecosystem: Host-associated > Plants > Roots > Nodule | place: USA...
AAAAAAAAAAAAAAAAAAACTAACTATAACATTTTAATTAAAATTAATTTTTTCTTAACTCAAATAATTTATAAAAAAGGTTTATATAGTTTTTAAAATTTTAACTTATAAACAAACTAATTTTAACTTGTAACAATTTTTAAAAAGTTTATGAAGAAATTGTGTATAACCGACATTCATGCTTCATGTGGTATTCTCATCTCATTGTTTACATTTTACGCCAAAAAGGAATATATTGTTTTGAGACCCATGTGCCAACTAAGGGTACTCCCATCTCATCACATTTCCACCAAACAAAGTGATATTGAAATTGAAAGCTTATAGTCAAACCCTAAAAATATTCATGCACATTTCACCATTATCACTTGCTTTCTGTTTACCACCTAGTTACATTCATTGTATCCAATTGTCACTGTTGTAAATAAATAAATAAATTGCGCAAAATATAATAATAACTAGGAAAAAAATAAATTGGAAACTTATGTAAGAAGTGCAGAAAGTATGTCGAAATAATAACACGAAGAAAGATAGGAAAAGTAGGCTAGAGGAATCCACTTTTATTATATAATTGAAAGGATAACGAAATGAAAGATAGAAAGTCAATTATTGATTATATAAATCCTCCATGTAAAGAAAAAGAAGTGCATATATATTTGGAAAATTAAAATGTCGTATCAACGTGTCATATACGAACATAGTGAAATAAATTGCTATTAGGTCATCTCCAAAACATCTTTTTACTGGGTATTTCTGATAAGCATAGGTGCTAATCAACATAGACAAGAATGAAGAGATACTCTCTTAGAAGCATTGGTTACTTAACTGGCCATGGTGCTTGTGTTTATATTATATTATATTATATTATATTATATATATATATATATATATATATATATATATATATATTATATAGTTTACAATATAAAATAAATGTTATAGAATATTTTGTTTTGTTAAATGTTATAAAATTCTCCATTGAAAATGGCCTTATCTAGCTGTCTAGGACAGAGTAAGTAGACTGTCCATGGGATGGGATGAGTTTCTCACTTTTAATTCAATTTCTTTTAAATAGAAAATAAATCAAATAAACTAGGTCAAATGTTAACATTCTCATTAATTAATTTAATTCATAGTCAGTCACATCATCTTTAGGAATTTCATGGTTTTTATTATTCCTAAACTCATAAAAAAAGAAGAAGATATTTTAGTAAAATTATTTATTGACCAATACAATTAAGATTGTAATTTAATATGTCATATTACATTAATAATATGATACATCAAATATCCTTTTTAATTATGTGGGTAACACGTGGTACTTACTTTTCTCCAAATTTTATTATCATAAAATAAAATATTAATCAATAAAATACTTTTTTAACTTAATTACTTTTAGTGTCTTAAAACTAAAATAAATTTGTTTTCTAAATATGAAATTCATATATTTTAATTTTTTGTTCAAGTGATACCATGTATTTAATCGTGACATTTAAATAAAATTGTTGTGTAAGTAACCTGTAATATGTTAATGCAAATGAAATGCTAAATATGAATGAAACAGAAAAAGTAAAAGCATTATTGATTTAAAACAATGAAAATGAATTTATTGAGGACCGACGAAGACCAAAGAAACCAGAGTGACCGCTATCCCTAGTCTGGTGATACCTTCTGGAGAAAACTGTTAGCTAAATTGTTTTGTTCCAGAACTTACTGCTATAACTCCAAATTTTAGATCATATATTTCAAAGTCAATATATAGACATTAATCAGTTCAAATACCGTCTATGTATGCTATTCATATTGGTATTCTACCCTAATTATGCTGTTTCCTTTTACTTTTCAAAACATCTCAAGCAGTGATCGCACTCCTACGCCACCCACAACTTTCTCAACTCAATTTTATTACTTCTTTTCTTTTGTTGATATTGTAGTTTCATTATGCTGGACTTTATTAGTATATGATACCATGTTTGTTTTAAAACATGTTAAAATAAGGTTACTTTACAACATATTAAAATAAGGTTGTTTTGAAACATATTATTTAAATATCACATTTAAAAAATGCAATCAAATGGAAATCACTGTTCTGATTAGCAAGTCGTATGGAAGATTTATTTTTGAAAAAAAGTAAACAATTATAATATTATAAGAAAAACTATTCAAACCTCGTATTTTACTAGATAATTATTTGTATGATGAATCATTTGTCACCATTTAAGACGTGCTATAGTTGAAACTTTTTCATTTGATGATATTTAAATCTCGTCATTTTAGAAGTTAAAAAAATATACATACAATGTTATTTAAACCATAAACTATCATAATATATACATATATTATAATTATCTTGATTACACATTAAATAACTTATAATCATTTACCGTCGTAGAAACTTTTATACTCTATTAAACTCTACTAAAATTACTATACAATGGAGCATAATTGAATCCCACATCTATTTTATTTATTTTTTAGCTTCACTTTTGTCATTAAACTTTTTAATGATGATTTGTTGATAAGGATGATATGTTGTCATTTTCTTTTTATCGTTATATAAAGTCATCCATCATTCCATTTTTATGCATAAAGAATGTGTGTCCCTATGGATGATGAATGTGTGTGTGTAAAACTTATAGCAATGAGAATGGGTGAGAATGAGCTTTTAGTGTCTTGTAATCGTGGGTTTGTCATGTTAGTGTGTGAAGAGAGTGAATCATGCTTAAAAAAGAGTGTATGAAAGGAGAAATATGCTTTATGGGTTAAAGAGAGAATGAAACAAAGGTAGTGTTTGTCCATAGTATAATAAAGCATTTATTTTAATTGGTGAGTCTCTAATAACCTCACATTCTTTAGTAAATATGTGACAAATAATCTTCTTATAACTTTCCTATGTCAATTGCAATCATCAAATCATCTTCTTTTCAATAACTTCCTATTTTTTCTCTGTCAAATTATAATTCTAAGTTTTTGAGTTTGATGAACAATACATAGTTAACAAATAAATATTACCTTTTCTTTCACTCATCAAACAAATAAAAATGATAAAAGTTTTTCTATTTAAACTTGTGTTAGGCTTAATTGTCATTACATTGGCTGAATTAATTTTAGTTACAAATTTACAATTCAATGATCCTCATGAGTTCACAACCTTTTTACGTGCAGCAATTAAATACATATACACACGTTCGATCAATTGAATTAAACTCCTTATCCTATAATATTATTATAATATATATCTGTACATATGGTATTTATAATAAGATTAATTAAATTTGTAGAGCCTTACCAATTCCTGTCAATAATTTTTTCTATAAAAGGGTAAAAGTAATTCATTTTCATTCTATAATTTAATATATTTTTTATGTAATAAAATATTAAATTTATAATAACTACTTAAAATTTTCTATACAAGATAATCATATTGGTACTGAAATGTTTTTACCTAAAATGTATACATCAAAATTAAATAAATAAATAAAACATTGCTATTTTAAAGTGGATTAAATTTATGAAATATTTATTTAAATAACAGTGAGTAATTGGTATCTTGAATTTCATATATTTCTTACTTTAAAATGTAAAATCAAATATATTATATTCTTAATCTCTATCTTTCTTTTTCCAATACTCATGATAGTGTTACTCGAATAAGGCAAGACAAATTTACAAGATTGATCTTATCTTTCAGAAAAAACAAAGCTTTTCTTCTATTTTGTCATTAAGAATGACTTGCTGCATCTAGAAAACAACTCTTCAGTTGCGTATATATATGTTTTACTTTATATATATATATTGTGAAATGGAAATCAAAGTCAAGATACACAAGACTTGAATTCCAATCAGCATGGTCACTCTCCCAGCAAAACTTTTCCTAAGTAGAATCAATGAACCAAGATGATATGTTTTTCTAAACATTCCATATCTTGAATAATCTTATATTAACATGTGTTTATGAAGATAATTACAATGAACATTAGGTTCCTGCACCTACTGCACGGAATCAGTGTATATGCATCAACTAATCAGAATACATACATATATGAGACGCCACTAGTATTATTAATTAACTCTATATTGTTAGTGTCGTATGATGAATCATTTACGTAATCTACCATTAAATTTGTATATATTATTCGTAATCCTCTATTGTCTTGTTATAACTATCTCACATGTCTCTTTGTCTAAGTCCATACATAATCTAATTTGAGTATTTCTTGGTTCTGTGCTTCCCCTGAGCACGAACTCCCATCGTCAAATGGATGCTAGAAAATGGAAAAATACAAGTACATGGAAACTAAAAATGAATTGACCACTCATGTTAGCAAAACTTGACCTGCAACAATACTTATGCCGTTAATTAGCAGCCTTCATCGTGACCTTTTAGTCTTACATTCTTTCTCATCTTTATCTCTAATTAATATCTTTGCAACTTTTTTGTGTGTGAAACCCTTGAATTTTGCAGAAGGGTCCGTGCATTATTATTTTTTATTCATATATTCGTATAACTTTGGATATATATCAATATTCAGTCTGTAGAAATCAAGATTAAGTAACTTCTCTAAGGTGGCTTGGTATGACCAATGGTCTCAAGGCTCATGATTTCAGAGATATTATCATTGTGTTAGTTATATCTCCACTTGCTCACGTATATTTTCATTATATATATATAAGCACTACTAGTCATTGTCTACCCCGTCAAGAAAAGTATGACTAGTAACGGTACTTGTTCAAGTTGGTAACTTAGACATGGAGTCAAGAGCACATTCTTGTACTTAACCAGGTCATACTACGTTAAAAGAATCAATAAAATGTTATGTGTGTGGAGAAGAAATGTTACATGATCATGAACTAATGATATCCACGTAACATTTAATTCATCCCATTAGTTAAAACCATAAATAAATAGTGTTGTGAAGGAACTTGATAATACATAGCAACAGTAATGAGTGTTGGTCAGTGATTTGTATCTATCTGGTAAGTTGGTAATAACTTTTTGTTGGGTTGGGAGGGAATATATGTTTTGTTATGAGTCCATGGCATAAGGCGACAAAAGCTCATAACTCGAAATAACCTTCTCAACGAACTCATACTTTGAATGGGCAATGTAGGGTTCTAGTTATTCACTTTCTACGTGGGTGTGAAAAGACAATGATAATAATGAAACCTTGTTGTTGTATTTATTTTGTTATCGGTCCCAAGTAGGGCCTTGTAAAAGCAATAAAGAGGAAAAGAAGCAAGGTACATCTAGGCCCAATGCAGCCATACAAAATGTGCTAGTAAAAGACACCCAAAATGCACATGCTTCCGTAAGTTGCTTTAGAAAGAAAATCTAAACCTAGATACCACTCTCGCACGCCATCACTGCATCGCCTAAAAGCACACTCTCTTTTCACATCCTTGTCTGCAAGTCTTTTATTGCTTCATCATTGGTTTGGGCCTTTCAACATTCACTCTGCTCCTCTGTTCTTTTCACACCCTTCTTCGCTAATTTCACATCTTTTTTTTTTTACAAAATTCTTTTCCATCCACAAATTATTTCTCCTTCTCTTACATTATTGTCATGAGTGTTTCTCCTAGTTTGTCAACACTCATTTATTTTACTGCATGACGCGTTGGGATGAAAGTTCAATAATAAATAAGGTTTAAAAATAATTTATTCAAAATAATTAGTTATAAAAAAGTTAAATTTAGTACACCAGGAAAAAAAAAAAAAAGACGAGAAGCTCAGCTGCAACGCGGATTGATGCAACAAAGTGAAATCGAGGTTGAGAAGGTCATAAGATAGTAGAATAGGGGTTAATTTAGTCATTTCAAAAAGAGGGAATGAACTTAGTAGTAAGTGGGTGAGAATAAGAGGACCCACAAGTTTATTTGGATGACATAATGGGTCGGCCCTATAGAACCCGGCCCATACGAGGAAGCAGGGTAATGAATGAGAGGAGGAGGGTGTGAAATGGAGCACAGAGCACATCAGCGAGGAGAGGAATTGGAATCGCGTTTGGGGAGAAGAGAACATCGCAGGGAAAAAAATGAGCGGAACGGTGAAAAAAGTTACCGATGTGGCGTTCAAGGTGGGAAGGACCATTGATTGGGATGGAATGGCGAAGCTTCTGGTCTCCGACGAGGCTCGCAGGGAGTTCTCGAATCTCCGTCGCGCTTTCGACGAGGTTAACTCCCAACTCCAAACCAAGTTCAGTCAGGTAGCCTATCTCTCCGATCTCTCTCTCTCGCTCTCTTTACATTATGCACTGGATTTAGGATTCGAATTTCTCTGTGTTAATTCTTAGATGTTAGATCAATTGGATAATTAGGGCTCATAATTGATTTGCAGCGTTTCTGTTTCATTTCGCTTTCTGTTTTTAATATAAACGTTTTTTAACCTAATAAGCAAATCCAAATACGCATGCACATACACTGTGTCTTCTTCCGAATAGTTGTAGAAATGGTTTTCGGATTATTTTATAAACATTAAGGTTCCTGTTATGTGAATGTTTGGTCAAGCGCCTCTGCGTCATGTGTTGGACGAGAGTGCTTTGCGATTCGAAGTGATCTTGTGATAAATTAGTTAGATGCTTATCATAGTTGTTTTTTTTTTTTTTTTAATTATTTTTTTCAGGCATTGGTAAGTTGTTTTTTACATTCTGCAGGAACCTGAGCCCATCGACTGGGACTATTACAGGAAAGGCATTGGCACTCGTTTGGTGGACATGTACAAGGAGCATTACGAGAGTATGTTTATGAATTCCATAGCCAATGCTATTAATCTGTATATATTTAGATTTCTTAACGATACCAGTACCGGGTATTGTGCTTGACTAATTCTTAGTGGCGATGATAACATCATTGAATTTAAGGTTTTGTAAGTTTAGTTTTTTGTCGTGCACTTACTCTCCTCTGTGAGCAAACACTCAAGAGTCTTGCTCAACCCTCGTGAATCATTTTTTACTTCTTCATTTCCTCATTTGGGATATGTGCACACCAGTTTCGATCATGGCTTGGCAAAAGTGCTCCTTGTTCTATACTGATTTACATTTTGATTTGCAAGTCAGTGCATATATTTTGAAAAAATATTCTACTCACCACTCTTCTTACTCATTTTATTACGTCTTTCTCTTTCTCTCTTTTTCAATTTATTTCTTAGTTGTAAAAGGAATGATTGTATAAGCTCATTATTCGAACAAAATTTCACGAGTAATATTCGATAGAAATTAGGAGAAATACAAATAGGTTGTTGAGTGGTCAACCTCCACACTTCCGTGACATTCTTTTGTTTACCAATTTCCTCATGTTGTAATATACTTCCCAATGCGTGTTAAAACCTATATTCTAATGATACATAGAATCTAGCGTTCAAAGTTTAGTATAGAGATTATCGAACTGTTTATTTGTTTGTTAATTGATTGAATCCTAATTTGTGAAAGGAAAGGCGTGAGAAAAAAATCTGGTACTCAGCTGTCACGATATTTTACTTTTGAAAAAATTGATGTAGTTTGATTTTGGTATGAAATCTCTGATCAATTTCCAATTCTTGTAGCCACAGTTCAAAATACAGATAAGCCTTTCCCTGTGGTTTCCTTATATTATTAGTTAATGTGGAATGAATCATGCATTTGATTTTTTTTTATTTAGAATATTACTGAATTCCTCGTGTGTAAGGGTTATATGTGTCTCTATATAAGGAGTCTATCAGGTGAAATAGTTTGAGAGATGTACTTATTCTAGAGTCCACATCAACTAAAGATAAGGCCAAAGGAGGTACCATCGAAACCATTCAAAGTCTAACCTAATCAAGCTTGTAAGTTTGTTGGATGTATTGACTTCCCCGTAGTCCCATGCTCAGGATGTCCAGTCCTTGGTGTGAAGTGGTATGTTGAAGAGTTCACATTAAAGTCAAATCATAATATAAGTAGGTGTAACATTCAGCTTATAAACCAAATTTGTAAGATTGAATTAGACTTAAATTTCACTTTATTAAAAGTAATCATGACCATTCTACTGTATGGTCTAAATTAATTTTATATGCCCCCATATATGCATGAGTACAACCAATATGTCATTTCATAAATTTACTGTTTTACCTATCATCAATTCAACATTTAATGTTTTGTGTGATGCCCTATTTGCAGGCATTGAGGTCCCTAAGTTTGTAGACACAGTAACTCCTCAGTATAAGGCTAAATTTGACGCCCTGGTAAGAACTTAGTCAAATCGATGGTTATTATTTTGTTTAAATCTCTTACGTCCCAAAAAGCTCTTTTACTCGTACATTACATTTAAAATTATAATTATCCTAATTTTTAATGTTTGCATTGTTTGGCTGCAGTTGATTGAGCTTAAAGAAGCAGAAGAGAAATCTCTGAAGGAGTCTGAACGTTTGGAAAAGGAAATTGCTGAAGTACAAGAGTTGAAGGTAATAGATATCACCTCATATATTTTACAGTTTTTTATACGATTATTAAAAAATCTCACTCTTTTTCACAGAAAAAGCTCAGTACCATGACGGCAGATGAGTACTTCGAAAAGCATCCTGAGCTGAAGAAGAAGTTCGATGATGAGATCAGGAATGATAACTGGGGCTATTGATTATCAATTAGCAAAACGTCAGAAGTTGATGTTTTCCTTGCTGGTTTAATAAAAACAACTACATTGATTTCTTTGTAACTTGGTTCTCTTTTTCAGTTACAAGGTTTTTATATACAGTGTCGAATTTTTTGTGGTACTGTAGTTAATCACTTAATAGTTCACCTCAGTGCAGCTGTGGTTGTCCAAAGAAACCGATGTCTTGTTTCCGTTCGGTGACAATGTCAAGAAGATGCTGTTTTGCGATTGTCTTAATAAATTATGTCTGCCCGGTGAAGAAAGATTTTGATTTTTGTTAAAAGTTTGATGGCATCATCAAATCAAGCAAAACACTACTAGTTTTTCCGTACCCTGACATATTCGGGTTAAAATGTTATCTGGGTTCTGTCTGCTGATAAGAATAATGCATAAAAGGGCATAGTTTGGTAATGGTGACATGTTGATGCTCCTTTATATTACCAAATGACTAGCAGAATATAGTTTGTTCTCTTGTGTGATATTTAATTTAAAACGATGGTGATCATTAGTTGCAGAAAACAGAAAACATTCGCCCCAAATTAAATTTTAAAAGTAACTCTAGGTCTTTATGATTAGAGATTAGGAGGTGTTTAACTCGTTCATATTTTTAGTTTTTCTCCTTTTTTTAAATGCTGGGTCAAATATTTAAAGAAAATTTCTATAAAAATTAAGTTTATTTTTTTATAAAAATAATTGTACTAATATTTTTTCAGCTCTCAAGTGATACTTGTACTTTCTAAGGTGTATTAAAAAAAAACTCAGCATTCTTGACCGAACACAAGAGAATGTAACTTGAATACCAATGTCTTGCCCAAAAATCACAAAAAAAAGAAAAAATAGGAAGAAAAAAATTCCGAAAAAAGAATAAAGAACAAACACATAATACATAAAAAAGAAACAAACAATTGTGCAATTTTGTTTCTATAACGTCCATTCATTAAACATACGGTGAATGGTAGTTTAAAATTTAGTTTGTTAGTGTCATTTGAAAATTCTGAAAAATAGAGCGATGATAGTATTAATTGTTTTTAACATTTCATATCTCCTTTTTAATCTTTCTTTTTAGTTTATCACGTTATATATAATGTTTATATATTTTCTTTTCTCCCCGTCATTAGTATTTTGGGAGAAAAGATAGAATTAATATATAGATATAAATAATTTTAAAAAATATATAGAATTTACTGTACTATTTTTCGTATATTTCTTTTAATCTTTTTTCTATTTCTCTTCAATTGAACACTTTATTTTGACTTTATTTCTTATTTATTCCCTGGACAAGTTTCTCTATAAGTAACTTCTAATAGAGAAAAAAAAAGAAAAATCAAACTTTAATTAGCTTGTTCATAAATTAGAAATGTTAATTTTATGAAGAAATTAGTTTATTTTTTTCTTTTGTTTTCAGAAAGGACTTATGAAAAAAACTCGTCCACAATTACCTCAACCTATTTTCGTTTAACCTAGTTTTCTACTCTGTATCAAATAAAGCATAAAGAGAAAAAAAAAAAAAAAAAA
>Ga0209700_110131_pt1 | contig 10111 bp, 5 predicted proteins | sample SiratroredBW_FD_187528 | JGI IMG/M metagenome (GOLD analysis project Ga0209700, IMG submission 187528) | Root nodule microbial communities of legume samples collected from California, USA - Siratro red BW (SPAdes) (version 2) | ecosystem: Host-associated > Plants > Roots > Nodule | place: USA...
TATATATATATATATATATATATATATATATATCTGTGTGTGTGTGTGTGTGTGTGTGTTTCAAAGTATGGTGAAAATTTTTCTTAATTAATTCATGCTATGCATTTTCTAATTTTAAGAGTCTGGGATGCAATTTCCCTTTACCAAATTTACACACCTAGAAAATTTCAATTGGTTTGCCTTTCTTACCCAAGTTGTTGTGTTATTCAAGCCAGAAATTCACATTAGATGAGCTCCCCAAAATATGAAAGAATTTTGTTCCCTCACTTATTAATGATTTAACCATACACAAATTTAAGTGAGATCATTCAAGTAGTTGTTAAAGATGAGTGTGTACAGGAACCATAAGATTTATGTGTTAAAGATCAAGGTTACTGAGCTACAGTTTGAAGTCATCCCTATTGTCCAAAATTTTCTATCCCAAACACATGAGCACTTAGAATCTTTTATAAGCACCTCCCTGCAGCAATGATGATTTCTTAAATGAACCCCTTTCTGTGGTGATAAAAAGGGGGAGAAAGAGAAAGTATGGCAAATAATTAAATCTAGTTTTGCAAATACTTTGAATACTCTTAGATTTGTTTTACAATTCTATTTTAATGTCATTGTGCATTTTGCATGTTGTTTATCAAATAAATTCTTCCGTTGTTTAATCTCTTGATATTATTGAAATTATTTGTTCTTAAGGCTTGTAGTTTCGTCATCATCAAAAAGGGAGAGATTGTTGAACATTAGACGGTCCAAAGTCCCTTTATAGGATCAAATAATTTGATAAAGTTTTGATGATAACAAAACTCAAGTATACATTTATATTTGATGACTTATATACATTGCGCAGTTAACATTATTACTATTAAAGCAGGAGTCACATGATCCATGAAGAGATAAGTTTTCTATTATTTACATTTATGTTATTGATTTGATTTAAATTGATTTTATAGCATTATGTGCTTTAACATTCAAATTTGTTCATAATAGAAATTATTCAAATTATTATGAAGTATTTAAATGTGATTAATTGATTTTATATCATATTGTGCTTTAAATTTGTTCATAATCGAAATTATTCAAAATATTATGGAGTATTTAAACGTGATTAATTGATTTCATATCATGATATCCATTAACGTTCAAAATTTGTTCATAATAGAAATTATTCAAATTATTCATGAGTATCCCAAATATAATTTCTCTATGTTATTTTAAATTATTTCCGATACAGACTTAATCAAGTTTAATTCAGTATGAAAATTAGAGAAACATTTCCAGTTTGAGCTCCATACATCAAAAAGTCAAGATTGCTTTGTTCAAGCATCCCAACGGCTAGTTTCTAAAAAACTACATATAGAGGAGCAATTTCAAGTTACACAACAAGGAGAAGCAAGAAGAGAAAAACATCATACAATACATTTGAAGAAAATATATTGAGTGTCTATTGTCAATTTGCTATTTAGAGCATATAGAGTTTGGGTTGTGTGAAACCATTGTGTAATTCTTCACCATTGTGAAGTAAACCCTTGTGAGCTTTCATTGTTCTCTCTTTTGAGAGTGTTTATTTATTTCTTAAGTGGTCTTGATCTCAGGGGAAGATTGGGACTAGTATAACCTGGACAGGTTTGTGTACTCGTGATAACCTGAGAGGTTTGTGTACTCGTTGTAACCTAGAGAGGTTTGTGTACGCGTTGTAACTATTTGCTAAATAGTGGAACGTCTTGAACAGTTTGTTTAAGAGAGAACTGGACGTAACCCAAGAGATTAGGAAACTGCTTTATTTGTGCTTATATATTTTTGCCTTGGTTGGTGGTTTCTATTAATAGCGAATTGAGTTCAGGCTCCATTCAACCCCCCTTCTAGAGCTAGCTGTTCCTACATAGTTAATAATAATATTATGAATAATGTTATTACTATTAATGTTAACATTAATAGTCTTATTTCTAATATTATTATTATTAATGTTATTTTTATTATCCGTATTAATATTATTAATAATATTAGTATTTTAAATTTTATCAATTTATTATTGTTATTATGAATCTTCTTAATATTGTTTTTATTAATATTATTATTGATATTATTTATATTATTGTTAATATTATTATTTTTGTTTTTAATAAAAATGATAATAATAATAATAATAATATTAATAATAATGTTATTAATAATATTAACAATCATAATCATAAATATAATCATAATAAGAATAATAATAATCATAATATTATCATATAGATTCTCTGGTGCAGTGGTCAAATTGGTAGTAATTTTATTAATATTTGTAATAACATTAACAATAATGAAAAATAATAATAAATAATGAGATAAGTAGAAGGATATAAAATAATATATCATTAATAAATAAAATAAGAATAATAATAAATAGTGAGACAATTAGAAGGATATATAAATTTTAATCATAAAAATAAAAAAATTATGAATAATAATCCTAAATAATGATAAATAATAATAAGAATAATAATAAATAGTGAGACAATTAGAAGGATATATAAATTTTAATCATAAAAATAAAAAAAATTATGATGTTACCCTTGGATCAATATTAGTGGGTAATATAAACTTATATCTACAGAATAAATTCTGTGAAAAAATTACCCATCGATAAAAGTTTGTGGGAAATTTACCTACGACCTCATTACCTACGGATTTTGACCCGTCGGTAATCCGTGGGTAATGTCTGATTACCCACTGATTTTGGTCATTGCCTACGGATTTTGGCCGTAGGTAAATCCAGTTTTTTTTTTAGTGTTATGTACTCCTTGTAACCTGGAGAGGTTTGTGTACTCATTGTAATTATTGACTGAATAATGGAACCTCTTGAACGGTTTGTTCAAGGGATAACTGAGCATAGCCCAAGAGATTAGGGTGAACCAGTATAAAACTGCTTTATCTGTGCTTATATATTTTTGCCTTGGTTGGTAGTTTCTATTTATAGTGAATTGAGTTCAAGCTTCATTCAACCCCCTTTTGGAGCCAGTTGCTCCTACATTAATCATCTAATAGCTATTGGATAACTCATGTTTTACACAATCATTGTTCCAAAACAAATGCTTTTCCAGTAAAAATTTAATCAACTGCTTTTTAGATTTAAGTTACTATTTTTCTGGACATAATACTTTTGAATGTCTTTTTCAATCTTTTTTCATCCAAAACTATAGAAGAAGTTTTCGAACTTGATATTTTTTAAATATTGTAAACAGTCTCAGTTAAAAATTTTAATTGATTAAAATCAGATTTTAGCTAATTGATTTTCTGCTAGAACAACATAAATTTTTCTAAGTGTTATTGTAAGAATTTTAATCAATTAATCTGCAAATTCAACTTGTTGCTTTTCTGTTTGCACACTGTCACAAAATTTCAATTGACTGTTTTGCCATTTTAGCTAACTATTTTACTAGGCGTATATTATAAATTCATTTTTAACTTGTTGTTTTGCCAATTGAATTGATTGTCTTGTGCATACTTTGATTGGTGAACATTGATCAATAAAAAATCCCATTCTTTCCAAATTGTTTTTGCAAAAGGATTAATAATTCAATTTATCACCTCTTGAACTTCAGTTAGCAGATTTTGTAACAACTTGCACTCACTTATATATTATTGAAAGACCTTATCTCTAGTCAATACGGGATCTCTTTCAACTTGAACGAGCTAGATGATCTAGTTTAGTGCGTAAGACAATACACTATATATATTTCATAATATTTTAGTGCTGCAAAATTATGGAATGTTACATAAGCAACAACCAATTAGATTGGTGAAATACCTATCAACACGATAGTGTATACATTTTTAGTTTTACAAATAAATTACTAAAAAAAATAATTATGACATAATGACATCAATAGTAGAATTCAAAATATGATAGTTGTAGAAATTCTAATTGTCATTGAAAATGGCTTTGCTTAATTTCTTTTGGTTGGACTTGCTTAATTACTTTTGGTTAGTTGAAAAAGAAAAAACTTTTATAGTAATAGTTAGTTCAAACCCAACAAATTATTTCTTATAAAAAGAAAACAAAATGCATTTAAGCACGGTTGTTTGAACAATATATACTACATAAAATACATATTCTTTTTTTTCTACAACTTAATATACTATTTTATTCCACTATGGATACATCAATAAAATAGTGAGGGTAAAGTTGTTATTTCCCTATTCTTGAATCACTTCCAACTCCATAGGACGTCTTGTTGAAGTGAGTCTATTGCTAGTGGAAGTCGTTGAGTGAAATGGGTTAGGAGGAACAGTTAATTGGGTTTCATCTGCAGTTTCTAACATTTGTAAGACAGATTTTATGGATGGTCTATTCACTGGCTGCCACTGAATGCACCGAAGTCCAACAATTGCTAGTTTCTTTGCAATTTTAACTTCTCCTTCATCTTCAACATGGATATGGATATCTCCATCAACCAGGTTATGGATCCAATCTGGGTAAAGAACATGAAAATTTTGTTCTGAAGCAATGTCTACATTCTTCCTTCCTCCAACCATTTCTAACAACAACATTCCATAACTGTAAATATCAGATTTATACGACACATTTCCAAAGTTTCTTGAAAAAACTTCTGGTGCAATGTATCCTAAAGTTCCTCTTGCAGCTGTGATGGACACCAAACTAGGATTCTTTGAACACAATTTGGCTAAGCCAAAGTCAGAAATTTTCGGAGTGAAGTTTTCATCGAGTAACACATTGTGAGGGTTGATGTCAAAGTGAATAATGGGACGATCACAACCTTCATGAAGATACTCAATCCCTCTAGCTATGCCAAGAGCAATGTGTTGCAGCTTCTCCCAGCCAAGAAAATGGTCCTTGTCGTCGGGTGGAAATATGAAGCTTTGTAGCGAACCGTTTGGAAATAAATTGTAGACAAGAGCACGATGGAGTTCTTCTGCACAAAAGCCAAGCAAACGAACCACGTTGATGTGGTGGATTTTTCCCATAATTCCAACTTCATTGATGAAATCGTTCCCATCTCCCTCTGTATTATTGAGGATCTTCACAGCCACCAGAATCTCATTTGAAAGTTTTCCTCTAAATACAGCTCCATGGGCTCCTTCCCCTAACTTTTCTTTAAAACCACCTGTGATTCTTTTAACATCAGCATAGGTAAATCTTGCAGGCTTGTCTGCCCTGTAATCCTCTAGAAACTTATCCACTCTTGCTTGGTCTTCTTCTTTCTTTCTAAAATGGTGGACTATCTTAAAGACGCCAATAACAACTATCGCCAAAGGATATACACCTACAATGGCATCAGGATACTTGATTAAGAGAGAAAGTGTATCCGTCCCTGATTCAGGGAGACACTCCTTATAATGGTAAATATCATGTAAAGGAACATTATATACTTTGGATGATGTGATAAAGATTGCCTATTAGGCAATAAGAAGAAAAAGTCTCTATGAATAATGTACTTAATAAATAAAATATGTTATAAATGAGAAAAAGCACTTGAATTCACTACTTTGAATTAAAAAAGAAAGAGAGAAAAAAGAAAACTAAGTGAAGTAATACGATAGAGTCTGGTCTCACCCATGGAACTGAAACAAATATATGTGAAAATGTCATCACTAGCTTTGGGACTGCAGTCTACACATTCGATGTCCGTTGTGCTGTTGTTCTTCCATTTACATCTCTTGCCTTTTGCTTCGCACTCACTGCAATTTGGTTCAGACCATCTCAATTTCAACCGATTCATCCGCAGGTCAGATGCCGAGGCCTGCGAAATGACGTTGAACATCTTGGTACAAGATGTTAGGTCCAATACAAGAACACTTTCGTAAGAGTTAGAAACGTAAGTCGGACAATGAATCATATTTTGCGAACTCGAGGATAACTGTTCGCTGTTTCTCAGGTGTGGTAACCCAAGAGAGGAACAATCGAAGAAGTTCAAGTTGTGTGTTTCTCGTGCATCTGATGAATCAGGTTTGTAAGGAGGAACAGTAAAATTGTTGAGGTTTAGAAACTTCTTGGGAAGGCAATTTTCTGGATCTTCCAAGTAAATAAGCTGAAGTTTGTAGCTCATGTATGTGACACGGAGTTTTACTGTAGGGTGCACAAGCATGGTCTCGTTATTTTCACTACAATATAGACACAAACCGGGGAAATCACATGCATCTTTCATCCCCTGGACCGGTTGGAAGGGAAATCTAATAGGCGGTTCTTGAAACCCACAAGACGATTCCGAACACTCGTTTTGACCTTTGCTACTTACTATAAGCAAGAGCATCAGCAATAGTGTTATCAATATGGAATCACCTTGGAGGAGTACCGTACTAGACTCGGCCATCCCAGCAATGCAGGTGCTTGTTCTCTTTTGGCAAAAGAAAAAACGAGAGAGAAACCAAACCTAGTGGCTCTTTAAATTTATGTGTACACTATTTTATATTTTTGTTTATTACAATTTCAACCATCCTAGGAATCCCGACAGAAAAATAAAGGGATCCCAAAACGCGGTTTCTCGTCAAAGTCTACGCTATTGCAGAATTTTTTCAAAAGATGAAAAAGTAAAGAAATTGTTCTTTTGACAATAACTTAAAAATAATTCACTTGATAATGGTGATGCGGTAATCAGGGTTACGTGGTAAATGATAGAAAGGTAAAATATATACGAATGCTTGAAAAATTTGAATGATTGTAAGGATGGAGTGACTATGACTATGAGAAATGACTTTTTTTCCCGCTTTCGACACATCTCCAACAAAAACATATTGAGCTTGTATTTATGAGAAGAAGAATTGTATAATAGTGAAGGTGAGGAAGGACTCATAATGAAAACGGTGAAGATGGGAGTTTTAACTACCGTACTCGAAAGACTCTCTTCGCTCTCTTGTCTCTCTACTTTTGGAAGATGATCTCTCACCACTTGCTAGAAAACACTCTGCTATTTCGAGTAATGATACATTGACACACGTGGCATACATTCAGTTGAGACCGTTGATGTGGCGAAAAATATTAATTTTTTAAACTAACGTGTAAAGGGTCCAAATTTAGAAATGAAAAGTCTCTTTCGCCTTCTCCACTTTCACTCTCTCACTATTTTGACTCCCTCATTCTCATTGCTCTCTCACTCTGATGCTCTCCCGTTCTCTTATTGCTCTCGCTCTCTGATGCTCTCTTGTTCTGTCGTTGCTCTCTCCGCTCTCTGACTCTCTCCATCCCTCGGTTCATCTTCGGTTTAAGGTAAAGGTTGGGTTTTTATATCATTTATGTTTAAAAAAGAAGTAAAGGTTGCTCTTTTAAGTCGTTTTTGTTGTTTGTCATTTGATTTTTGTGTGGAGTTTGTGGTGGTTGAAGTAAAGTTTGGGTTTTTGTGTCAAAAGTTGCTTTTTTTTTCGGTTTCCATCAAAAGTTGTTAAAGGTGAGTCTTTTTTGAGGTTTTCATGGAAAAGGAAATGTTTTTCATCCTTTAAATGTTGGTCTTGTATGATTTTCGTATGGGGTTTAGGTTTTTGGAGTAAAGGTTGCTCTTTTATGGAGTTTTGAATGAAAAGGGAAGATCTTTATTTGGTTTCACGGTTTAGGGTTTTGAGAAATGTCTTTATTTGTATGATTTTTATTAATTTGTGGTTATTTTTCTTCTGTTTTTCATCAAAAGTTGTTAAAGGTGCGTCTTTTACGAGGTTTTCATGGAAAATGAACTGTTTTTCATCGTTTAAATGTTGGTCTTGTATGATTTCTGTATGGGATTTAGATTTATGGAGTAAAGGTTGATCTTTTATGGGGTTTTTAATGGAAAAGGAAGATCTTTATTTGGTTTCACAGTTTAGAGTTTTGAGAAAGACCTTTATTTGTATGATTTTTGTTAAGGGTTTAAGGTTTAGAGAAAGACAGACTGTGATGTGTGCTAGGAGAAAAATGACAATAAGTACTGGGCTGAGGATTGATTGGGTTTGGAAACACATGAACGCATGAACATATCTTACCTGTGTTGCCAAAACATGAATTACGATGTCCCCTCATTACAAAAGGGATAACCTCTGATGTTTTGTAAGGTAACAATGACTTAATTCTTTTACAAATCACCATTGGTTACCCCTTCAATAATGAGGAGACACCTTCGTTCAAGTTTTGGTGACTACCAACATGAGCACATGAATATATCTGACGTGTTTTCCCAAAACTTTAACTAAGGTGTCCCTCATTACTAAAGGGGTAACCTCTGATTTTTTGTAAGGTGACAATGATTTAATTATTTTACAAATCACCACTGGTTACCCCCTTTAGTAATGAGGGGACACCTGCGTTCAAGTTTTGGTGACAAGTCAGATATGTTCATATGTTCATGTGGTTAGTCGTCAAAACTTGAACGAAGGTGTCCCCTCATTACTAAAGGGGTAACCAATGATGTTTTGATAGCACAAATGGTTTGATGTTAGTTGGTCTTATGGAATTATTTTGATTTTTGCAGGATTACAAATGGCGTCTTCTGATGTTCTTATTCGTGATAGATCCGAATTGGAGAATAAGCTTTGATTTGTAGTATGCATAATTGTTTTTTATCATGAAATATTTTGTCATGTAATGTCTATATTGACTGGTTTAATTATATGTAGGACTGTTTGTGAGTATGCCATTGTTGCAAGACTAAATATCTCGTGATGGTCAATAGCATGTTATCTGATGACTAGAAGGCGTGCATAAAAGGAACTCCTTTTGGTTGGCTCCTCATGGTTGATAGAGATTTGCAAATGAGGAGGATGTTTGTTAGGGAGTTGTGTTGTAGATTTGTTGAAGAATAATTATGGTTTTAAAATTAGGTCCCCAAGTATTTTCCTTTTCATTAATTATGTTTGAATAGCTATAGGGTTGAGAATTGCGGGAGAGAAGGTTGATCTAGAAAAGGAATCAAGTGACTCCTAACTGAGGAGTTTATCTGGTTCTAATCGTGTTATTATTACATGATTTATCAGGAATTACTTAAACGTGTAACTGATTCTATAGTTGTCGATTTTTGTAAGTTGTATATATTGTTAGGTTTGTCTGATTTTTTTTCCAACATAAAGGATCTGTTCATAGTGGGTTGTTTAGTGTTGTGGATAATCATTTTGGTGAATTATGTAAATACATGTAATGTAATTAAGTTGTGTTCTGATGTAATGTTGATGAATTATGTTCTGATGTAATGTTTGATGTAATTACAACATTGGTTATCACCTACATGTTAATTTTACAAGCATTCTTAATTTACTAAACTATGTGCCTTAATACTAGTTTTTTAGCTTCCATCCACCTAGTGGTTACCCATGGCTTAATGAGGGGAGACCTTAGTTCTAGTTTTGGCGACTGAACTCAAACCTCTTCATAAGGAACTCTTTTTCTAAATGAAGTTGTTCACTTATTTAATTACATCAATATTGATGATTGATCACGCTTTCATTCACCACATGAAGTTCATTTTAATGACCTTTGTGCCTTAATATTGGTTTTTGTCTTCTATAAACCCAGTGGTTACCCATGGCTTAACGAGGGGATACTTTAGTTCTAGTTTTGGCGACTGAAGTCAAACCTCTTCATAAGGAACTCTTCTTTTAAATAAAGTTGTTCACTTATTCAATTACAACAATATTGATGATTTATCACGTTTTCATTCACCACATGAAGTTCATTTATGCCTTAATACTGATTTTTTAGCTTCCATCAACCCAGTGGTTACCCATGGCTTAACGAGGGGACACCTTACTTTTAGTTTTGGCAACTGAACTCAAACTTCTTTATAAGGACCATTTCTTTCAAATGAAGTTGTCATGAGGATTAATCACACTTTCATTTACTACATCATGTTCGTTTTAATGACCTCTCTGCCTTAATATTGTTTTTTCACATTACATTGCCCCAGTGGTTACTCATGGCTTAACGAGGAGATACCTCGGTTCTAGTTTTGGCGACTGAACTCAAAATAATCATAATACAAATACAACCACACCAATACTATTATAAAAACTTCCTTATCTATAACTCAATAATTGTAACAATATTTACAGTACTTCATATTAACAACAAATACTAAAATAATACAGTTTTGTACAAGCAATTACAACAATCATATACTACTGTGGTAAAGAATAATAGCACGTTCTGAACTTAAACTGATCA
>Ga0209700_110132_pt1 | contig 10109 bp, 3 predicted proteins | sample SiratroredBW_FD_187528 | JGI IMG/M metagenome (GOLD analysis project Ga0209700, IMG submission 187528) | Root nodule microbial communities of legume samples collected from California, USA - Siratro red BW (SPAdes) (version 2) | ecosystem: Host-associated > Plants > Roots > Nodule | place: USA...
TTTTTTTCTTCTAATATGCGAATATTTTTAACCATGGCATGATAATCGAATTTAAATCGATTATTCTTCATTTAATTAATATTTTTGTTTATACAAATAATTATAATATAATTGTAATGTTTAGTAATTGTATTATTAATATATTTTATTATATTATAATGAAAAATATATAATAAAATAGATAAATTTAATATTTCTCAATATGATATCGTTGAAATAAAAATAAAAAACTAATCATATCAATCATATCCATTACAAACTTTTTATTCAAAATTATTATTATTTTTAATTTAAAAAATCTCGATTTTATTTTTTCACTCTCTTTTCCTTCCTTGCATCTAACCCGAATCCAAACAAGCTCTGTGATAGCAAATAATTAAGGATGTTAAAACTAGTGTTCTGAGCTAACTGGCCAAGGAATAACAAAGTGTTGATCCCGTACAATATGAATTTTAAAGAGTGAACAATCTATTAATCTATCATTACAAAAATGTAAAAAAAACAAATATTAACTTAAGTCCATCCGTTTAATTTTACAATTCATTGATAATATTTATATTATTTATCAAAATTCAATAAATTCTTCTATCGGGTGCCAAAATTAATTCAATTAGTATTTTCATAATTAATTTTTTCTTAAATTCACCTTTTTAAAAAATTTCAAAAATATTAATTTAAATTTATTTTACAAAATTTAGCTTTGAATCTATACCAAAACAAATTTTTGAAAGATATTTCAATTTTAAAATTATTATTTTTATCGATAGAATCCGTGAAATTTTGCTAATGGATGGATTGGATATCCATGAAAATTATTAATGGAAGGATTGATTTAATGTTTTATTAAATATCTAGTTATTTCTTATGGATCAAAATCAATTAATGAAATGTAATATATTGTAATTTTTAAATATTTTTTAATCTATTTAATTTGTCACTCTTGGTCATATTTTAAAAAGGTTGTAACAAACCAGTTTGGGTCACTTTTAAAAAAAATTATATACAAAATAAAAATAAAATATGCGTTTTTTAAATTTAACTGCATTAATGAAACTAATTTTTAACTTAGATAAATTATTTGATATAAAATAATGTTCTTATCTTTCTTTTAAAAAATATTATTATTATTTTAAAAAATAAGTCTGCTTAATCTAAACTCGTCTGAACTAAAAATTAACGAGAGTAATAAAAGTAGTTTGATTTAATTTAGGTTATATATTTTTGTCACATATAATTTGGAAATTTTATGAATTTATTAGAATAGGTAGATTTAAAAATATGTAAAAATTGGTAAGTCAGTATTTGAGAAACACGAGTTCACACTTAAAAAGTTGTCATAGACAAGTATGACTTCAATGATAACTGGAAATTAATAAAAAAGTGGTCCGAAAAATGACTGACTTGCACTGTGAGAAAGGTTTTGAAGAAGATTTTGATTTACCTTATTCTTTTTATACTGAAGTGGTTATATCTCTTAACATTTTTATTATTATTATTATTATTATTATTATTATTATTATTATTATTATTCTTTAATTTTAACAACACATTAAGTATATCAAAGTCTTTTTAAAGAATTTTCTCGTAACGAAAATCGTTATCCGTAATTTTCAATTATCATTGAAATTGTGTTTATATGTGATAACTTCTAAAGAAAGAAGTCATACTTCTAAAACACATCTTACCTACTTTTATGATTTTTATAATTTGATGCAAAATTAGACTATCCCTATAAACTTTCTCATTCTGTTCATTGTACGACTTCGGTCCCACTGTATTTTATGAACAAATAAACAAATCTTTCTTTAAGAGTGGACCACGTGAGCTATTATGATTTAATCAACTTCTAAATAGATACTGTATTAAACACCTTTAAGAAACCAATAACACATTATCCAATATAACTTTTATTACTTGCTAACCTTTATAAACCTACAAAATTTGTGATATCTTACAATCAGTTTTTTTTTTTCTGTAACTTTTTGAAAAATTTAATAAAAAACCTAGAATGTTTTTAAAAGACATGATAGGCTTCCACTTGGTAAAGATAAAAACAAGATACATTTTCTGACTTTTAGTCCTTGTTTTCCGTTATCGATGGTCCTAATTAATGGGAACTTGACATTTTCGTTACAAACATCATGGGCATCAAACCCAGACAAAGACTTAGTGCAGTTGGTCGAGGCCCAGTTAATGCACATTGTGTAACTTGGCCATGATTTTGGTCCAGGTGATTGTGATAAAAGAGGAAAAGTAAGACAACTTTGTAAGAAAAAGACTTAGCAAGAGAAACCCAAAGAGAAGGACGGTTACTCTTAATGTTTATCTTATTTTATTTTCACTTATTAACAGTTAATAATAAAAAACTTCGAGTATTTGAACACTGGACCGAACTTTTTAAACTGTTTTTCTTTGTTTACATTATAGCAAGGGAAAAAAGATAGAATTTACTCGAGAATTTTTGTTGTTGAAATTATGATTAATTAAAAATTATATAATCACGTTAAAAGATGTTAAACCTAGAGACCACGGCATCCCTCCCCGTGTGCCCACTTCCAAACTGGGCACTAAAGCACAACATGTCTTTATCAGATTATAGATATTTTGGTTCTAAAGCAAAGAAAGTGCCCTGTTCTTCAGGTCACCTTAAAAAAAGAGAGAAAAATAACAAAAATAATAAATAGTTGGACAAAAATAAATTCCAAGATATATATATATATATATATATATATATATATATATATATATATATATATATATATATATATATATATATATATATCAAGTTGTTTTAGTTTGAAGCAAGAAACATAATAAGCAATGTGGTTAAAACAAATTACAAATATTTCAAAATTGAAAAATGGACTCTATCTCGTTTAGGTATTCGGTTTTGCCTATAGGAAAAGTATCGTGAATAAAGTGTATATAAAATAAAGTGTCTGCATACATATATATTGGAATAATAAGAATTTTTTGTTTTTCCTCTATATTTACTACATTTCCGTCATCCAAGCTCTTTCACATGTTTTCTCTACTCAGATTTTTTTTTAACAGTATTTATCAAGATTGACAAAACGAGCATATATAAGACACTAGCCTGGCCTCTCTGGCCAAATTTTTTTAAATTTTATATTATATATGTAAAATATTAAATTTGATTTATTGAAATATAAATATAAATTATTATAATTTTTAAAAGATGTAAATATAAAAATATTGTAATTGAGTAATTAATATGCAAAAGTAGAAATAATCTCAATTTATCTAATTAAAAATTTAATTAACTAATTAAAATTTAAAAATATATTTCAGTCAAAACTTTATCACTTTTGATAGTACCAAAATTTCTTAAACTTGCAAACCAATCCAAAATGAGTTGGTTTTGACTCCAAAATTCTCGAATATGATTTGTGATGAAACTCTTATCGTTTGTCATGTCGTTTTTTATTAACTGATTTAAGATTTTTATTTTGCTTTTATGACAAGTTGATTCCTATCAATTTATCACTAACTTAAAATCATTCTTAATATGATGAGTTGATCCCTACTGGCCTCTTTTAATGGATTAAAAATATCAAAACTTAATCAATTTGTCATCTCAATTTTATAAAAAGAGGAGAAGAAAGAAGAAAAATAAATGGGATGTCTTAAAATGTGGTGTCCACGAATAAGAATAAAAAAAGTTTGGAGTTTAAACATTTTGGAAGAATCAATATGTTTCTATTGAGAAAAATTGCGGTGGAACATTATAACAAAGAAAAAGACATTATTGTGGGGATAAAGTACTTAAATGTGAGGAAGAAAGTATATATATGGATGGTTACTTAATGTGATCTCATTCAAATAAGATCGCAAAAGGAAGAATTCGCTTTAACCTTATCTAATGTAACAACAATAAATATATATATATATATATATTAATTTATTTTATTGTCTATCTTATACTCTGAGTGTAATATTTTCTTATCGTAAAGAGATAATTGAATTAGAAAATAATACAATATAATAATATATTTTTCTTCTACTTTTATATCGTCATCATCACTTCTACCATATTTGTTATCTTAGTCACCTTTTAATTGTTAAAATAAGTTTGATATCATGGATAAATATAAAAAGCTTACAAAATGGGTTTAATTAGATAATAAAGAAAATCTTAAATTAAATTACAATCTTTTGATGATATCTCTTTAATATGAACCTACATGAAATTAAGTCAAAACAACATTTTTTATAAAATAATTATTATACTTTAAATTAAAAATAATATTATTTTACTAAAACATACACATATATTATTTGTAATAATATTATTTTAATTTAAAATATTTTTTTTTATATTTATAATTTTTTATTCTTCTTAAAACACAACAAATATCTTAATCTTAATAACTTGACAAGGATTTCATTCTAACAAAGAAATATTTGTTAAACTTATTAAACCATTTAGTACTTAACCACCTTTACATGTATTTCATCACTATATTAGCAACCATATTTATTATTAACACCACCGTTACTTCCACTTTTATTTTGAACACTATTAACACTTTATTTAATAATATATCATGTCATAATAATTATATTATCAACTTTATTATTATTATTATTATCATTGTAATCATGCTTATTTTTATTAGTAACAGTATCACATAATAGTGATGACCATTATATATTATCTCATTTTTATCACTATAGTTATTCATACTATCTTTATTATTATTGTCACCATCCCACTTTTACTATCATTGTCAGCATCACATTCTCTTGTTATCATTTCATTGGTAACCTCATCGTTGCAACCATACTGAACAAATTGTCACAGATATTACTACTATTGTAACCACCTTTACTATTACAATATTATTGCTTTATTCTCGTTATAGTGCATATCAAACATTCGATATGACTGATGCTCGTCCTTATCGTATCCATTTTTTTTTCCTTATGTTATAAACTTATAACATCGCATAACTATTACCAAACAAGTTATTAAATGTAACATATTTTTAATATAAATTAATGCCAACTAATTTATAAATGTAAACGTCTTTTTACTATAAATTAATTTTGCTAGTCACTATGTTAATTTATTTCATAGTTTTTTTAAGAAGTACGTTTTTTCCTTTCTTTTATATTTATATGTATTAAAAGGTGTTGTAACGATTATGAATAAGTATAAAATTATTCTAATAATAGAATAAAAATAACAACAAAATATTGTGAGAATCTAATTCATTGGACTGAATATGGTGCTGAGTTATTTTAATTTCTCTGAAATTTCTTTCACAGTTTCTACAAATGAAATAGATAGTAAAAAAATAAAGTATATCAACAATGATATTTTATTGATATCTAACAATATTTTACAATCACTTTACAACTATATTTTACTTTTCATTCTTTTTATTTTTTTACAAATATAAAATTTTATTTTCATAATGACTAGTTATTGTTACAATTGTCAAAAAATTATTTTCCAAAATATATATATTTCTTTGAAGCGCTCTATTATCAATCGACACTAACAATTTAATCCGGTTAACATTACATCTACAATCCCCTTCTTCTTGCCATCCGTAGGTACCACTTTAAATGTTATTTTTCTTTTTAAATGTGATCAAGTTTTCGTTAAAAAATCAATGGAGAGTAAAGACGCTATTGTTAGTATAAAAAAAGTAGCTGTTTATTCAAGTTAAGGATCAATGTAACTTATATTTTGAGAGAAGATATCAATAAGAGTATGTATGAAGACATGGTCTCTTTATGTCTCTGACTTAGTGGTAGTTGTAGCAAATTAAAAAGTCTTCAGTGTAGATAATTATTTAGTACAAAAAAGGATGACAAAGATAGAAAAAGTTAATTTCAAATAATCTTTTAATGAATTTAATAGTAAATTATTATCAATCAATAAAAAGCTAGGAAATACATTAAAATAAAGGAATGTTCAAAAACAATTCATTTTACAAAGATTATATTTTAAAAATATCAACATTAAAGCAACAATTGTTAAAAAAAAAATTAAGAATGTTTTTTACTATACAAAACCTTATAATTTAATGTGAAGACAAAATCAAAGAATTATAATCGATGAAATAAGAAAACTAAGGTACTTTTTTTCGTTTTTCGAAGACTAATGCGAAGTTTCACTTTTTTTTTTCAAATTTGTATTTTTTACAGATTTCTTTATTTTAAGAATCTCAAAAATATATTTTGTTTGTGATTTTGTTCATACTTTCTCAGTTTCTAATTCTCCAAAATACTCTGATTATCACGAATTTTGTTTATTAGTATGTTTTCAGACTTCCACATCTATTTATAAAATTTTGTAAATTTCATTTTCTAATTCATATACTCAAAATTTATTTTATGTTTCAATTCAGAAAAGTAATTTAAACTTTTGTTTAATTAGGCTCACTCCTATTAATGAACATTCCTTCAAACTTTATATCAAACAGTCTAACATATGTTTATTGCATGTGATTTTTATTATACATCATCATTGTTTATTATCTTTAATACTTACCACCAAGAAGTGTTTTCTTCTATTGAATGTAGATAGATTGTTTGTTAGATCATCAACTAAATGATAGACCATCTAATCAAACTATTTATTGCTTATAAATATTCGATTGTCTACTATAATAAAAATACAAAATTAACAAAAATAACAATTAAGAATTAAATAAATTCAATTAGAGGAATATGTGATTTATTATTATTAAAGTCTATTTATGATTAAATTATGTTTATCACCTAATATTTATGTTTGAATGATTGAGATATAAGACGATCACCATAATACTTCATACTTCATTTCTCTTCTTTGTAACTTCTTTGTAACCTCTTCGAGTGCAACTGACCAGTCGTTTTGCTATTCCCTACAATACAAACAAGCTTTACATCTTTTCATACATTGGAATCTCTAAAAATTATAGACACTTATAAATACATGCTCACAATTAATGGATGGGTTAAGATTGAGGTATTACTACTAGCGTCAAAGTTCAGATCTGAGCATTTTACCACTAAACAAAACTAATATGTAGTTACTTGTGTAATTTCATATTTTTTTAATTGAATTAACATTTGATTAGTAGTATTATGCTTTTTTTAGTCCAACTTGTGTTTGTAGTTTATTTTGGGAGGCTTGTTTGGTATGAACTTACTATTCTGGGACTTTTTGGACATAATTTAACAACCTCTGCATCTGTTACAAAGCTCACAAATACGATACGACGTAGTAATCGAAGTTAAAAATGTGTAGCTATAGTTCAAGTTTAAAGTTTAAACAAAAGTTTTGGAATAATGATGCTCTTTATAGAAGTAGTTGTGCTCTTGGCTAGCAGAACATACATTGATTTAAAACATATTCTTCTTTTAACAATTAAATACAATTAGTTTCTTTTTTATACACAAGAATCTAAACTAAAATACCTTTTCAAAATCAAATTCTTCAACATTTTATTGCTAAAATATCTGTTATTAAATACTGATTTAGATGATACAAATAATGATATGATCACTATCTACATGGCATTCTAAACCTTTAAGCATTTCACAATGCAATAGTTGATGACCATCCATCATAAAAGAATGCACATGAACTTTACACAAGAACAGTGTAGAGTCATATATGAAAATTCTTTACATTTCCTCACTTATGTTTAGAAAAAATGCTGCAAGATTAATTTTTTCTTTCTTTTAAAGCACATTTTTTTTTTTAAAAAAATGCTGCTCATTATTGGCTAAAAAAATCAGACCATACAGAGATTAAGAAATTGGTAACATGCCCAACTCAGACTTGTCCTAAAATGCATACAAAATTAATAGCAGATAAAACCATGAAAATAAATCATCATAAAATGACATCATTGATCCACATTCACTCGTCACGGCACAAATAATAAGAGGTAAAAACATGTGACATGACTTGAAACATGTAACTGGAACTAAATATTAAGCCTAAATATTTATGTTTTTTTTTTTTCCCCAAAAGACTCACTTCCTTACGTGAAATATTTTAAGAAAAGATAAAAAAACACACTTACTTATCTCTGGAATTCATAATCATTAAATCACATAATATTGAAAACAAATAACTTAAAGTGAAATTTTGAATTTTATTCAACTCCATTGAGTATATAAAGAGAGAAAATAAATTAAATTTTGAAATAAGAAAATAAAACTGAGAACATGCATTATATTTTAAAAATCAATTTTCCGTTGTTTTAATTATAATATAGTAGTTTGTATTTTTCCTTCTATATTTTTTTTTTACATTCATATAAGATGGTGAAAACTTATGTTGGAGTAATGATAGATAAATCACTTAGTTGGGGTAATGATAGATAAATACTTGCATCCGAAAGACCTTTAATTAACATTCCTTATTCTTTTTTATTTGTTTATTATTTTATATTTATATTTTTTTTTATTTTCTTTCTATTTTCATCTTACAGGGTCAAATATCAAATGTACATTACAAGAAAAATTAATTTTAAAAATGAATTTATTGGTTTAAAATTTTAATAATTAATATTAAATATCAATTATTTTAGTTTAATTGATCATTAAATTTAATTATTAATTTTATTTTATAATTATTTAACAATCAAAACTTAATTTAATAATTATTTTAATTATAATTAACAATTATTTTATTTATAATTAAAATTGATAACTAAATATTTTTTTTCTTATATTGATATTTATTGCTCTGTGTTTATTTTTCAATACAAACAAAAGTTGAATTAGGGATGAATTAACATCTCTCTAAAATATAAAGAAACTTCCATTTCTTTGCGTTTATTTTTGAATGCAAACAAAAGTTCAGTTAGGATGATGTGACAGCTCTACTTTAATCACCTCTAAAACATTGATCATATAAAGAAACTTTCTTTTTGTATTCTGTCTTTTTTTTTTTCATAATAAGGAGTTAAATAATTTCTTGAATTTTCATAAATTTTTTCTCTTACCTAAAATTTCACTTATTAAATTAAAGATTTCACATTAATTAAAAATAAAATAAAATTATAATATATGAATAAACAGATAAGTCAATTATGTAAAAATAAATTAAATTTAAACTTATAAATTTAGAGGTGATTAAAGTAGAATGAGAATATATAATTTCACCCAGAGATACGAATCCTTTAGAATGAGAAGTGTTTACTGAAAATTCTATGTCAAGTATATAAGGGAGGGTAAGACTATAGTCTTTCAAACATGTTTAGCAAATGAGAGTATATTTTTCTAATTACACAGACAATACACGCATTAAACACAAATATGAGCAGAAAATAAATACAAACAAATATTGAAAGTAAATTCATTGACAAAGTGTAAGTAATTGAACAGAACATCAAACTAAGAGGAATTGAAGAAGGTCATATAATATTCAAACACACCTGAATAAAAACGCAAAATCTCCTCCTCTGTTGGCTCGAACGCTTTCTTCATCCCCTTCTCCCACAACCCACCTTCCTCTGCTGTGAACTGTCCATCAACTTTTTATATCATTAATCATAAATCAATAACGTATATTTGGTTACGACAGTAGCTAATTTCAGAAATATGTATATCATATTACATATCTAACTTTTTTAATTTACCTTACCAGTGTATCATACTCTGTTTTTCTTTCAAAATTAAAAAAAAAACTTCATGGAACATGACTACACCAAAAGAAAAAACACTCTTAATAATACTTAATCATGTAAAGATTATCGCATATCACCTTATGGGGAAATACATTGTTATGCGGTAACTTAGGGTGGAGAAGTATTATTGTGTTTTATAATTTGAAAAATTAGAATGATGATTATGGATGTAATGATAGGAAAGGAAATAACTTAATTTTGGCTTCTTACTGCGGAAGAAGGAGAAGAGATGATTGGTGATGAAACAGGAAGCTTGGGTCCACCGTGGCCGTCGTATACGCCAACAGAGGTTGCAGACGGAAGGGTAAAGACTTGTGCTTCGTCTTCCAAAGAGGAATTGGCTTGTACCACTGCAATTGAGTAGAATTATTATAAGAGTTTTCATTTTTATGATTGAACTCTTTTGTCACGCATATCTTGTTTTTTTTTTTTTTTATACGTGTCTTT
>Ga0209700_110133_pt1 | contig 10109 bp, 5 predicted proteins | sample SiratroredBW_FD_187528 | JGI IMG/M metagenome (GOLD analysis project Ga0209700, IMG submission 187528) | Root nodule microbial communities of legume samples collected from California, USA - Siratro red BW (SPAdes) (version 2) | ecosystem: Host-associated > Plants > Roots > Nodule | place: USA...
TAATATTAATGTTGTTAATTAATAATAGTAATATTATTAATATTACTTTTGATATTTTATTTATTATTATTATTATTATTATTATTTTAGTATTATAATAATAATAATAATAATTATTATTATTATAGTTAATATTATTACTATTATTATTAATATCATTAATAATAATATTATTATAATTATTATTAATTTAATATAATTATTAATATTAATTATAGTATTATTGATATTAATCATAATAATATTATTATTTTAGTATTATTAATAGTTATAATAATAATAATAATAATAATAATAATAATAATGAATATATAATTACAAAATTTAGTGTTAATATAACGGTTGACACTTGTGTACGTATACCTCAAGAATGTAGGAGAAATATATATTAGAAAGAAATCACTTTATACAATAAATATATATAGGAAGAATTTGTTTAAATTTAAAAATAAACTCTTTTAATATTAGTATCTTATTTTTATAAAAGAAACTTAAAATTAATGCTTGGTTATAATTATATAAAATGTTTTTATTTATAATATATTAACTTTTTTTTATATGACATTGAAAAAATTATATAATTTTTCTTTATAAATAACATGTTTTCTTAAAATATTTTTTTTAAATTAAAAGTGATTATTATGTTTTTACCTTTTTTAAAAAAATTATATTTAACTTTAAACATTAACTCAATTAAAAAATAAATTGAATTAAAAATAGTTATTATATTTTTTCAAACAAATATGTTTATTAAAATAAATGTACAAATTAGTTAAAACTTTTACATATATATATATATATATATATATATATATATATATATATATATATATATATATATATATATATATATATATATATATGTTAGATAAAGTCTCTGGTCAACTAAAATAACATATCAAAATATTTATTTCTCACCATAATTACTTGTGGAAGCAACCCATATAAATTAAAATGTCAAAGCTAGTTCTAATATAAATACACGAGATAAACTAATATTGAAGTCATCTTGACAATTAATCTTTAATAATATTTTTTACTTCTTCCTTGCAAAGTGCCATATATATTTGAATTGGTTTTGTCATTCTTTGTGATACGATGAGATGTGATAATATTCTTCATTTTACTTTCCAAACACGTTACAATAATGAAAATGAAATGTTTCATGCATAGTATTAATTCTTCCTTCTAATAGATCCTATAAGTAGAATGTTTAATCTACAAACTACTATGGTCAAACCATTTCTGATTGTAATATAAGTAAAACTATATTTAAATTATAATTATAACATAACAAATATTTAAATTAGAATTGTAAAATAAGTAAAACATATACCATCTTTCCTTTTCCTAGTTCTTTTCAATCCAATCAAAGTAATTTTGAGATTTTCAATCCAATCAAACTAAGAACTAATATAGTATCAAGTAATTTTGATATTTTCAATGACAGCGTCCATGTCTCTCTTTCTTTCACTCTTGTATTATTAAAATGCAATAACTTCAACAATAAAAAGTTTGGCAGTATCATAGCATTAAAGAGAAGGACAAAAGTACCTAAGTAATAATGTTTTGCCAAATTAGATTCTGATTTTTTTTTTCTTTTGACATTACAAGTATGGTTTGAATGATTTTTTTTTATTATCTAAAACTACTCATATGGTTTAACTTGTACAAGTTATCTTATTGATTATTTTTCAAAATTAGAATTTTAATTTATGTACAAGCTAGTTTTATCTTTTAAAGAAATTTATTTCATTTTTTTTGTTATAAAAATGTTTACAGAGAAAATTATCCAGACAAATGTAAAAAAAGTCGTTTATCTTTTATAGAATCAATTTTCTAGAATATATGAGATGTTTTATAGAATGAGTACTTGTGGAATGAATTTTCTATCAAACCCAATGTTTTACTCTCTTTTTGTTCTTCCTCCTCTAAAAAGAATATAGAGAAAAATGTGGAACAATGGGAGATGTAGCACATCTGAGAGTATAGGAAGCAAAATCCCATGTTTTTTTTTTTAATATAGTGTAATGGGTTGGTACATTCTTAGAACAACTTTAATCTGTGAAATAGTTAGTATTATAATTGAATTGTTTGAGTGATACGAATAAAAATGTGATAAAATATTTATAATAGTAAAGTTAATATTTTGCACAATGATACATCATCAGAAAATATGCAATTAACTTTTCTAAACTGAGTTAATTCTGAAATGAGAAGTTATGAACATTAGTTTAGTTGGAATTTAAACAATTCCATAATTTATTTTGCATGGCTACATGCATCAACTATCTTAGTGCTTGCATATAGTCATGCTATGATTTTTGTAGTTCTTCTTCATTGCAACCAAAATCTAAAATCAATATCACATCAAGCAGTTTTGAGATTTTAAAGCCAAGTAAAAAAGTAGCTAGGTAATAATGTTTGAAAGAGATTATTTCATACCATAAATATATATAGGGTGAACTTGTTTAAATTTAGAAATAAACGCTTTTAAGATTAGTAATTTATTTATAATTTTTTTATGGAAACAACTTTAATGTTTGATTATAATTATAAAAAAAAAGTTTTTTATTTAAAATATTATTAACTTTTTTTTACATGACATTGCAAAAAAAATTATATTCTAAAATTATACATTTTTTTATAAAAAATTATAAATAATATGTTTACTTAAAACACTTTTTTTTTTAAATTAAAAGTGATTATAATGTTTTAAATTTTTTGAAAAAAATTATATTTTAACTTTAAATATTAACTCAATTAAAAGTAACTTGTATTAAAAATATTTATTATATCTTTTTAAAAAAATATTTTTATTTAAATAAATGTACAAATTAGTTAAAACTTATATATCTATAAATATGCTAAATAAAGTCTGGTAAACTAAATAACATATCAAAGTATTTATTTCTCACCATAATTACTTGTGGAAGCAACCCATATAAATTAAAATGTCAGCTATTTCTAAGGTAAATACAGAAGGTAAACTAATTTTAAATTAATCTTTAATAATAATTTTTACTTCTTCCTTGCAAAGTGACATATTTGTTTGAATTGGTTTTGTCATTATTTATGATATGATGAGATATCATAATATTCTTCATTTTACTTTCCAAACACGGAAAGTTCTTTCAGTACCACTTATCAAGCTACAGTGATGAAAATGAAATGTTTCATCTCTTCCATATGAAATTTGGAACAAATCTAAAATGTTGAAGATGATATTTCACATTTCTATAAGATTCTAAGAAACATTTGAATGGTAAATATCTTGAGTGAACAAGATGATATTTACCTATATGAATAAATAAGTTTTAATATATATTCTTTTTGAATTAAGTACTCATTACTTAAATTAAAAATAACTAAAGGTGTATATATCAAAAATTACCTTTAGGATTTAGCTTCCAAAGGTATCACGAAAATCCTAACATCAACAGATGTTCTCGAACTTTACAATGTGAACTTAAAATACATGTTAAAATCAAATATAAGATGCATAGTATCAATTCTTCCTTCTAACAAAGAAATAGATCCTATAAGTAGAATGTTAAATCTACAAATTACTATTTTCAAACAATTTCTACTTGTAATATAAGTAAAACTATATTTAAACTATGATTATAATATAACAAATATTTAAATTAGAATTGTAATATAAATAAAACATATACCATCTTTGTAACAAATTGATATCTACATTTACAAATAAAACATACACCATCTTTTCTTCTCCTAGCTTTTTTTTTTCAATCAAAAACTAAAAACTAATATAGCATCAAGCAGTTCTTAGATTTTCAAAGACTGCATCCATGTGTTTCTTTCTCTCTTCTTTAATAAAAATGACATAACTTCAGCCATTAAAAGTTTGGCAGTATCATATTAAAGACAAAGAAAAAAACACCTAGATAGTAGTGTTTTGAATTAGAGATTATCTCATACCATAAATATAGTAAATTTTCAGAAGTATTGGTATTTTGCCAAACTAGTATTTTTTTTTTCTTTTTTCACATTACAAGTATGCTTTAAATGATTTTTTTTATTATCTAAAAGTACTCATATATGGTTTAGCTTGTACAAGTTGTCTCATTGATTTTTTTTTCAAAATTAGAATTTTAATTTATGTACAAGCTAGTTTTTATCTTTTAAAGAAATTTAATTCATTTTTTTTTGTCATAAAAAGGTTTACAGAATAAATTATCCAGACAAATGTAAAAAAAAGTTTTCTATTTTAAAATTTTGGTGATGTTTCTACATCTTTTCATATTTTCACTATTTTGAGTTCTCACTTAAAAGGATTTATTCTGTCAGTTCCCAATATTTTGTATCAATATAGATGGATAAAAGTCAATTAAATTAAATGATTCCAAAAACCACGAGTTGTACCTACGTTGCTTAGTCTATAGAGAATAAATAAATGATACACAAAAATCCCATTACAGGAGAAACCAAGATGATGACAAGTTACAAATTATCGAGTTAAGAATGCTGAGTAATGTGTATATAAAGAGACACTAGTAGCATCACACTGACATTAGAAATCTGCTTCTTTTCCATGGCTCAACTAGTTCTATACTTTTCAACTCTTATCTTTTTTATCCTCTTAACCCTTATAGTACAAAAAATTGGAAAGAAACCCACCAAAACAGATGAAACAACTTCTAAAATACCTCAAGGGCCTAGAAAGCTACCTATTATAGGAAATATACACAATCTGCTATTCTCTATTCCCCATAGAAAATTGAGAGACATGGCCTTAAAATATGGACCCTTGATGCATCTTCAACTTGGAGAGGTTTCTACCATTGTCATTTCATCCCCTGACTGTGCTAAGGAAGTCATGAAAACCCATGATATTAACTTTGCCACACGGCCTAAAGACCTATTTTCTGAAATCATTTCTTACAATTACACAGATATAGCTTTTGCTCCTTATGGAAATTATTGGAGGCAGCTAAGAAAAATTTGCACTTTGGAGCTTTTAAGCCTAAAACGTGTCAACTCATACCAGCCAATTAGAGAAGAGGAGCTCTCCAATCTTGTCAAATGGATTGACTCAGAGAAAGGATCCCCCATCAATCTCACTCAAGCTGTACTTTCATCAATTTATGCAATTGCTTCAAGGTCTGCCTTTGGCAAGAAATACAAAGACCAAGAAAACTTTATATCAGTGGTTAAAAAATCAATGCAAATCGGAGGAGGTTTTGACATTGGAGCTTTTTTCCCTTCTGCTACTTGGCTGCAACATGTCACTGGCAAGAGACATAAGCTTGAGGATTTGCATCAACAAATCGATCAGATAATGGAAAACATCATCGCTGAGCATACAGAGGCAAAGTCAAAGGCCAAAGATTACCAATGGGAAGCAGAAGATCTTGTGGATGTTCTCATACAATATGAGGATGGTAGCAAGCAGGATTTTTCTTTAACTAGGAACAACATCAAGGCTATAATTATGGTATGGATCATAACCTTTTGCACATACATTTTATGATCATAATCTTTCTCATACTTGCTACGAAAGTGGAATTAGTTTGATTTCTATTTTTCAAAAACTGGTTTTAGTTTTAAAAATATGAAGAAACTAGACACTCATACCAAGTTCATACCTCACACCACAAACATACCTCTGCATGCAGATGACTTGCTCTTACGAGCTAGTAACCCAAAAGAGAAAAACTTAATGAGAAAACATCTTCCAGAGGTTTCAGTTTTTTGGTTTCGAAAACATATTTTTTGGAAGCAATTTTCAAAACTTAACATTCTGGTTGAGAAATGGATTATTGAATAGCATGAGAGTCTTTGGAAACAATTTTTAAAGCCAATAAGTGAGTAGGAAATCAAAATGGTCTTAAATATCTAAACCTTCCCACTCATGAGATCTATGAGGCAGTGAAACATTTCCCTAATAATTCTAGAAGCATGCAGTCTGTTTATTTATTTACTTTTAACCTGTTTGATTGATAAATTATTTTTAAGGACATTTTTGTTGCTGGAGGTGATACATCATCAACAATCATAAATTGGGCGATGGCTGAAATAATGAAGGATTCAAGAGTAATGAAAAAAGCACAAGCTGAGGTTAGAGAGGTATTCAAGATGAAAGGAAGGGTTGATGAAAATAGCATCAATGAACTCAAATATTTGAAACTAATTGTGAAAGAGACCTTGAGATTACACCCTCCATCTCCTCTTTTGCTTCCAAGAGAATGTGGTCAAACTTGTGAGATTCATGGCTATAACATACCAGCCAAAAGCAAGGTGATAGTGAATGCTTGGGCAATTGGAAGAGATCCAAAGTATTGGACTGAACCTGAGAGGTTTTATCCAGAGAGATTCATTGACAGCACTATTGACTACAAAGGGACAAATTTTGAGTACATTCCTTTTGGAGCTGGGAGAAGGATATGCCCTGGAACCACATTTGCATCCAGAGTTATGGAATTGGCCCTTGCAATGTTGTTATATCACTTTGATTGGAAGCTTCCAAGTGGAATGAAAGGTGAAGAACTGGACATGAGTGAAGAGTTTGGAATCGCAGTTAAAAGAAAGCATGATTTGTTCTTGGTTCCTTTTCCTTATCTTCCTTTGCCTGTCCCATGAATTTAACACTGAGAAATGTAAACCCCTTGTGATGTTGAGATCGTGCACTTTGATGCTATCGTAGTAGTTTTATCTTTGAATAACTTGAAGTAAAATTCCGTCATTTCATGTTTAGTGGATGATTTAAATTTTTATATTATTGTTCATAGTTAGTACGAGTTCCTAGAGTCAAGAATAAAGCATGATCTTTTATTTTGTTATTTGAGTGTTTAAATATGAGTTACAGTCAATAAAATTGCAAGTTTCTGCTGTTTTTTTTGTCCCACAATGAAAACTGTTAGATTATGGAAGCCTACAAAACCAAATAAAGGACTCCATTGTATCTTAAAGTTGGGAATTAAAGTTTAAAATTCCACATATATTTAGAGACTTATGTTTTCTCTTTTTTATTTGTCATCACACCCAACATTTTTTCTATTCTTCTGCAAATATTTGTCATAATAACTTTTTACTGAATTTGGATATGAGATTTTAAGATTTTATTTTTATTTTCATAAATAATTTGAAACATTTTATAATCAAATATGTTGTTTGTATAAATAATTTTAAAAACATTGAAATTTTAGGATTTTGTGAGAGTAATTGTATTATTTAAAATTTGAGAATTCTATTTACTAATTAATATTTTGAAAATTTTAATATTAGTTTCATTTTTGTTTGAGACATTTATTAAGACTAAGACATTATTTTTAGATGATGTGATTATACATTTTCTTATTGCTATCAATAGATGTTTTTTTTATATTTAAATTGTTAGAATTAGTTGTATTGTTGTCTGTTAATCTTTGTTGGATATTAACTAAAATTTTCTCAATCAATTTTAAGAAATTATTTTTCTGGAAGATGAGAACTTATTTTTTTATTGATATATATTATAATTTTTTTTGTTGATATTTGTAATGGATTTTTCAACTATTTGTTAGGATTTTTTTCAAATACTAACTAGAGAAACTTTTAACAAACCTTAATAATGAATTTCTTTTCGGCTAATATCAATAAAAAAATATAAAAGTGATCTGGATGGATATTAATAGAAAAAAAATCAATTTTTGATATTTACATTTGTTGGTTTTCAAAATGTCATAATCCTTTAAATAAGAGAAAAGAAATTTTGACAACTTTATCAAACCATTTGATAACTTATACTTTTAGGCGTAATATAGTCATTATAGAAATAAATTTTATATTTGTAAAAGAAAAAAAGATGAAGAGTAAATAGTGATTGTATAAAAAATTATTGGTTGTCAAAATATCATGGTCATTTTTTTTGGAATCAAATATGGAGTGACACAATGAATAAAAATGGACAAAAATAAGAGAATATATTTAGAGATTTTGAATTGAAAATACTATTATAGTATTTTATATGAATTTGTTCATGCATTATTTAAAAGATTATGATATTTTCACAATCAACAAATTTTTACACTCACTCACTTGATAATTACTTTTATCGTTCGTCTCTCTTTTTCTTTACAAATACAAAGTTTATTGTTGTAGTGACTATTATTTCTAAATGTTGCATTTGGATGAAAGAATGTGTATGGATCAACTGTAGCATACGACGGATGTGAAAGGATCATCTGTGTTTGGTTTAAGCGATTGGCGAGGATGGATCATTGACTATTTGTGGGGTAGCATCCTTGTCTTAGTGAAGAGATTTGCCACGTCAGGAGAGGATAAATTACAGAATGCTCCCCTTGAAAATGGTTCCATTGTGCCATGCAGAGACCCTTTAAACTGTGCCATGTAAAGAGCAGTGTTATTATGTGTTCCTGAGTTTGCAGTGGTGTCATTGAACGGAGGTATGGTGGTGGTCGTCAGTATTACGATGATCGTTTCAATGAAAGTGTTGACTATATAGGTATGGGTGTGGAGAGATTAGAAGATGAGTGATAATCAATTACTCGACGTGCATAATCAATTATATGTAATTTTCTGAAAGCATAATCGATTATCTAAAATTCCATAGTCGATTAGATGAAATTTTTTGATTTTTTGTAGGCAAAATTAATTATGGGTGAGATATATTTGATTATAAATATTTTTTTATATGGCTATAATCGATTATGACATAAAAATAATCGAGTATATGTGTATTTTTGAGTCTATAATCGATTATGGCTCTCGATTAATTGATTATATGTATGATTTTTGGTTTTTTCTTCTTTATTAACGTTTGTTTACGTTTGTTGATGTTCATATGCTTCGTGTCATCATCTCGTAGTCGATTGTTCGTCATAGTCCAAGTGTGATGTTGGTGGGCATCAAATTATATTTATTTTTTTACCATTTTATTGCACAAAGGTCAATTGGTAATTTAATAAATTTATCAATTAAAAAAAAATTAAAAATATTAATAACACCTATTAAATCATTCACAAACTTTCACATACATTCTCCTTAAATTCCTTTAAATCTCACTATCTATCCATTTATCCAAACAATCTTATCATAGACACACAATACACGTACACTTCCTCGACCAAAAAGAGTAGGTGGGTTGTCAAATGGTTGGTAAAGTTGTCAACAATTTCCTTTCTTATGAAAAATTAAACAAGGAGCATAACCTTCCAAATATAGGAGAAGCTGAAAGCTACAAATCAAGGAGAATGCTAAGCAATGTGTATGTAAACAGCCACCGATAGGATCACACCAGTAATACAAATCTCTTTTCCATTCCATGGCTACACTGTTCTTCTGCTTCTTAGTTTTTATTTTATGTGTCTTCACAACACTTATAGTGAGAAAAATAGGAAACACACAGAAGAAAGCTGAGGACACACCTTCTAAAATACCTCAAGGGCCTAGAAAGCTACCTATTATAGGAAATATACACAATCTGCTATTCTCTCAACCCCATAGAAAATTAAGAGACCTGGCCTTAAAATATGGACCCTTGATGCATCTTCAACTTGGAGAGGTTTCTACTATTGTCATCTCATCCCCTGAGTGTGCTAAGGAAGTCATGAAAACCCATGATATTAACTTTGCCACACGGCCTAAACTCCTAGCTAGTGAAATCCTTTCTTACAATTCCACAGATATAGCTTTTGCTCCTTATGGAAATTATTGGAGGCAGCTAAGAAAAATTTGCACTTTAGAGCTTTTAAGCCTAAAACGTGTCAACTCATACCAGCCAATTAGAGAAGAGGAGCTCTCCAATCTTGTCAAACGGATAGATTCTGAGAAAGGATCCCCCATCAATCTCTCTGAAGCCGTACTTTCATCAATTCATACAATTGCTTCAAGGGCTGCCTTTGGCAAGAAATGCAAAGACCAAGAAAAATTTATATCAGTGATTAAAAAAACCTCAAACATATCATCAGGTTTTTACATAGGTGATTTCTTTCCTTCTACCTGGCTTCAACTTCTTAGTGGCTTGAGACATAAGCTTGAGGGTTTGCATCAACAAGCCGATCAGATAATGGAAAACATCATCGATGAGCATAAAGAGGCAAAGTCAAAGGCCAACCAATGGGAAGCAGAAGATCTTGTGGATG
>Ga0209700_110134_pt1 | contig 10107 bp, 2 predicted proteins | sample SiratroredBW_FD_187528 | JGI IMG/M metagenome (GOLD analysis project Ga0209700, IMG submission 187528) | Root nodule microbial communities of legume samples collected from California, USA - Siratro red BW (SPAdes) (version 2) | ecosystem: Host-associated > Plants > Roots > Nodule | place: USA...
AAAAAAAAAAAAAAAAAAAAAAAACTCAGACAAAAAGAGGAAAGCTATTTTTAAGAGAAGGTGAGGTAAATAAAGAAAAAAAAAACAACCACTTTTCTAAATAATTTAGTGATTGTTGAAGAAAAATCTCTGAAGATTCAAAATTTCATTTCTTCTATTATTTCAAACTTTAAATCTATTTCTTTTGAATTTATGAATTATTGAATCATATTATTTTGTTGTGAAGTGAAGAAATGTATATTAAAGAACAATAACATAACGAAATTGAAGAAAAAAGGAAGAAAGTAAAAGAATTAAACATAGATGGAGATGTTTTTTTATATGTTATTCTTTGTATATGATAATATGAATTTATATGAATGTTTTACTATGTGTGCTAAGTTAAATGTGCAAGTTGCATATTATGAGTTTCACAAAGTTACAAATTCTTTGTTTAGATTGTTTTTTCATAATATTTCTAATGGAAAACTTCTATTTGAAAAAATTTATAAATTTAAAAAACTTTTGAAAAAGATTTCATAATTTGAAAATACATTAATATGTATTTGATGTAAAAGGAAAAGTAAACAAATATGTAAATATTGATAATAATTTTCTTTCTTCAGAAATCATACTTTTATTTCTTTTTGTAGGTTTTATCGTTTTACAATTTGAGACCAAATTCTCTTGATAAGAGATGAAGGATGTGTACATAAAAAGAATATTAAAGAAAAGAAATGGTGAAGACTTTTGAATAAAGGATGACAAGAAGAAAGTTAAAAGAGTTTATAAATAAAAATAAAAAGCGTAAAATGATTTGTAAATTTTAAAAAACATGTTGAAAATAATTTCAAATTCTCTATAAGATTCTAAAAGCTTCAAGAAAATTATAAAGGTTTCTAAAATATTATAATAAAAAATAATGAAGTGAAAATATATATGAATTCTCGCTATCACCTTATTAATAAAAAAAACACCAATAAGGAAGTTATGCAAGTTCATGAATTAACCACCTCATAAAGAGGTTTTAACTTCTTCCTCACATCATCATCATCAAATTTTGTGTATACAAGGTTTTAGTACTGGTTTGCTTTGCTTCTTTAAACTCTTTTTTGGATGTTTTTTGAACCATTTTTCCACACATAAACAAAGGGTCACCTTTTGTGTATTAGATATAGGACATCCCAATTTCTTAGTCTTTAAATTAAGTACGGATTAATTTTTGTAGTGTAATAATCAATATTTATAGTGTAGGGATTAAGTTATTGATTATAAAGTTAAGCAAATGACTTTTCCTTACAAAGTAAAAAATGATGACTTTGATCTACTAATTGAAATAATAAACATAAATGGGTTGAGAGTCTTCACCTTGACTCATGCACTTATATCAAACCTTAATTAGTGAAAACAACTTAGAAATGTCAAAATCACAATGGAATCCATGTAAAAACTTAGAAGTTGACTTTTGGTCAAATGTTTGACTTAGACTATAATTAAGCAGATTAAGACATATGGTTAGGTGGTGTAACTTAGGATTCCTGGAGGTTTTGGAACATTACCAATTCTTTCTTTCATTTTGGGATTTCTTTCATTTTGGGATTGTTGTTGCTTGAAAAACAAGTAACTGTCAAATAAGGAGACTAATTGAAAAAACAAATATTGATTGCTTTCTTAATAGTCATATGAAATACCAATTGGTTATTAAGATTAAATTGAGCAAATACTAAGATTAAATGTGAATTGTCCAATAAGTGTGTTTGTTGTTGGTTTAGATGTTCTAAACTATACTTTGATCTGTAAAACAAACCATGGTTATGATTGCAACAATATGTCAAATTTGATGTGTTAGTACTTTCACAAGACTAATGATTTGATGAAGTCGTGCAAGACAAGCCCAATAAGATAAAGCAAGCAAGCAATTGGATGTGGTTTAGGTCTTGATCTGATGTGAGTGGATTTAGGCTTGATTAACAAAGAACCTATGCGTAGTCGAGGAGAAGTCCAACAATACAATGGTCTAAAAGTGTTTAAAAATCTAAACTAAAAGAGTTAACTAAGTTTTGGTTCAAACTAGTTTTTAAATACTGTACTGGGCAAAAATAAAGTGATTCCCGTATTCATGAAATCGAGTTATTCGATGCCTGACAGAACTGAATTAACTATTTTTTAAAATAGAATTGACACTTTTTCTTCTATAAAAACAACAAGGTTTCTAACTTGCGCCATACACTGAAAAACGAAAATTGAGAATCAATACAATAGAATATTGTGAAAAACATTTTTGGCCAACTGAGAGTTTATTGGGAAAAATCAATTGAGGCTTTTTGTTAAAGAGTAACGTTTGACCAACACTGTGCTATTGGAGTTCTTCAACACTGTACAAAGGCCTCTTCTGCGTGCCAAATCAGGGAGTCTTTTCTTTACCATTCTTGATCCCTTTCTGTATCAAGATTTGTGTAAATTGATTGTAAATTTGTGAAACATTTGAAATAGTGTATTGTTGTAGGCTATAAGTCTTAGCCTGTGTGTGATTGCTGATTTGAGTGGAAACTAAAGGGAGTAGGTGCTCAATTCAGTGGGTGTTTGATTCTTAAGTGGAGTAAGAATTGTGTAATTTTTTGTGTTTGAACAACTGATTAAAGTTAGTGAAAATTTCTTTGCTTGAGGGGCAAAGGAGACTGGACGTAGCCCTTGAGAAAGAGTAAACCAGTATAATTGACTATGTTCTACTGTTCTTGACCCTTCTCTTTCAATTCTGTATTGTTCTTGCACTGCACATTGAGTTTAATTGAAAGTTGAATTAATTCGTGGTAATCTTGATAAAACTAGTTTACGTTCTTTGCTGAAAATTGAATTTGTTCCTTATATCTTGAACTTGTTGTTGGTTCTGACAAATCTGCTGTAGTTGCCAAATAAGTTTTGCTTACCAGATTGGTTCTTTTCAAATTTCGTATTACATATAAAGTTCTGGATCTATGATTTTCCAAAGAATTGAAACTCTGGTTGAATTGGTGTAGTACTGTAGAATTTGTGTTCTTGTTCTGAGTTCTTAGTATAACTGGACAATTGAATCTGCATTCTGAACAATTCTCATGTCTGTATTAACTATTGGTTTTAGGATACTTTATCAGATATGTTAATATTGACTGAAATTAACATAGAGCTTTGTTAAGTATTTCAAACTGGTATTTTGTAATTTTGTTCTTCCTTGCTTTTAATCAAATGTGTAACTTTGTGTGATTCATTTAGTGTGGTATTGCTCTAGGAACTGTATGAATTTGATCTGCTTAAGGTGCTGCTGTGAATCTGTTGTGTGATTGTGAATCTGATGTGTGTGCTGTTTGAAATTTTCTCTCTGTAAAACAAATTGATTCATTTGTGACTTGAATCAATTTATTTCTTCACTGCACCTTATATCTTTAGCATCGAGATTCATTAAAGTTTTTCAAATTGTGAAAACTATTTTCAGAGGTCTAAATTGAAGAAAAATCTTTTTAAGTTCAATTCACCCCTCCTCTTGAACTCAGCCTAAAACGTTTTCATGATGTTTAGAACATGTTAGAATGAATAGGAGTTACTCAAAGGGATTGAGAATTAGTTTTTATTATATGCATATTGCTTTAGGGCTAGTTAGTCACTTGACGATGCTCAAGTGGTAGCATTCATGACAATTATATAATATTATAGCTCAATTATGCATTTAGTTGCTCAAGCAATATAGTTCCTCGGTCAAATTATGATTTAAGAGTTAAGCGATAAAGAAACTACATTAATTATCTCTTTTGAACCTCTTGTCACTCAAATGATCACTCAAGAAATGTATTATCACTAAAGTAATGACGAGTTTAGGATTTGAGGTGGATTTTAAAAATTAGCAAGTTGATGCATTGAGTCATGTCACTTAAACAATGATATAGTGCTTGAGCAATATAAAGTTTTATTTTTTTCTCCACTATAATCTTGAACTTGCAAATGTTAGTTGGCCATTCAAGTAAGGAAGAGATTATATTATCACTTAATCGTTGAGATGACGCCTAAGTGAGGATGTAGTCACTTTTGTATCAGGTTGAGTATTGTTGAAGGTGTAGATGTTTTTTGTTTGGGTTGGAATATTTGGGCTGATTTTGGAGGATCGAAATGAGGGGGTTGGTCGGGTTTCTCTCCCCCCATTATGAGCAGAAATGGGTTGAAATGTAGATAATTACATATTTGCTCTTTAATTTGTGAATTAAATTATGTCTTTCTTCTTGAAATTGTAATTTAATTTCAAGAAATTGTGAGAAAATCATGACATTAATGTATAATATTGTGAGTGGTAAATTGAACTATTGGCAGTAATTTATTGGTTTGAATAATATTTTTTAATTGTGTGTGTAAATAATAAATAAAATTTGATAACAAAGAGAAATTAATGTTGGGTAAAATGAGGAGTCTTGTGAATATAAAGTAAGGGGATAATCAATTATGTCATTAGGTATGATCGATTACCACACTACTTTATTTTACTAGTGTGTTCAATTGAGATTCCTAATTAAACCCATATAAGTCTGGCCCTACACATGTTAACGTAAAAGTATGAGTCTTTCATTTTCCATGCCTAAAATTAAATTGTAAATTAGGATAGTGTAGTGAGAGAGGATTGTAGATTGAGCACATTTTAAATATAGTAAGGAAAGAAAGGTCCAAAGTTAACATAATGTTATCATAGGAACATACAAATGTCTTTGCCATTCATGTAGAATAGTTTGGTGGGTAAATGATGGTCTTTGCCTCAAGATTCTTCTTTATGGCATTGCAGAAAAAGTTTTATACACAACACAATGTAATGTTCATTTTTTATTACCGTGATAAGAAGTAAAAAAACTATAGCTTAACAAAAGTCTAGGTCTTTAGTCTTCCAAAGTATTATTATGTTGTAGAAGCACTACAATGCATGTAGTGAGCTCCTTAAAGGTGCCACTGTGGTTAGTTTGAGTTAGACCCGTGTTTTACCAAGGATGGGGAGTTGGTGGCAAACGTTAAGTAACACCTCATAAATCTTTAGTCATATATTGTGAGGATTGAGGTTAAGAAGGAGGCTTTCATGTAACATATGAAATGTTAAACAATTGGTGGATGATAAATAAGGTATTGAGGGACATCAGGCAATCCTTGCATGTTCATGATAAAGTTATAGTAAGTTACTTTAATTTTTGTTGTTTCTGTTTGGGTGGTTTGAATCATGTGTAAATAAATGTTGTTTTAACATTGGGTAGTGAGTGAATAACAATATTAGGAGGTACAAAATTTACAACAAATAACGAAGGTGGTCTTCAAAGCAGTGTTTAAGGTCCACCAAGGATTATCTCCATAACAATCGTTCAAGTGAGTTAGGTTTTATTTTTGTTTCCAATGTTTTATTGATGCATATTTAGGTGACAATTTTTATTATAGTAACAAATTTTCAATATTTGAAGTGTGCATGAAAAATTAATATAGGCATTTGGCATTGTTTTTTTAAGTGTGGGTACTGTGCTGATGAAGAAAAAGTATGTGTATTGGATTCTGCTCTAGGTTATAATCAATTATCCCTTAGCACATAATCGACTATGTGTGGGCACATGACCAATCATGTTGGGAGGCATAGTCAATTATGTTGGAAGGCATAATCGATTATGCCATATAGTATAATCCATCTATATTTCCCTTGTTACATCATCAGGGATATGATTTGTAAAATGTTAGAATTATAATTTCAAACATAATCCATTGTTAGGCACGAGTTTTAATGCATATAATATTGGGACATTAATAAGTTGTGGTTGAAATATAAACTACTTGCACATGAACAATTATAAACTATTGGCAATATTTTATTGATTAATCTCATTGATAATTTTTTTATAAAAAAAGTATATTTTATTCATGATTGTAAACAAACATTATAAAATGGTATCAGGAAATACATATGCTATCCAAGAAAATTAGAACTAGAAAGATCTTAAGTTTAGAAGAGGTTAATAACAAACATTTCTTTTGCAGTCATTTAAGAAGAAGAAGAAAAAGAAAGGGATGAACATGAAATTATGTACACATGGTAAGGACCCCATATAGAGGTATATAGAAGTAGGATATGTAAGCATTTATATACTATTGTACATGGGTTAAATTTGTTATGTGTAATCTGTACAAATTCTACAAATGCTAGGTTGTTATTTCCTTAAAAGGGTTGATGATGGTGTGAGTTGATGTTGTATCTTGTCCATACGAAGCGATGTCGAGATATTTATTTGCATGGGTTTTGAGAGATTCATACATTTATATCAACGATTATGAAGAATTTGTATGATCAAATATGTGTATAGATTGATAGTTGAGCAAGTGGCTAAATTTTTTCATATTTTAGGTCATAACGTTAAGAATCAAACATTGTCTTCTTTTTTTTTCATCGATCGGGTGATATGGTTAGTCGTCATTCCGTAACATTTTGAATGCTATCATTGAATTGGAACATGAATTCTTGGGGTAACCATCAGAAACGAAGGTGGAATCGAATATAGTAAACAATCATATATTTTACCCTTTCTTCAAGGATTTGTTTGGGAGCCACTGATAGAATTATAGAACACATGTTATGGTTAAGGTTTCACAATTGAGATGCTCCATTGTTTTTTTTCATGATTTAATTAATTTCTTTATGGTAATAGTTAAATGAATATTAACTTTTTTTTATGCATGTTTGACTTTTGCTATTACATTAATTGAGTTCCAATCTTACAATTTTATTTTTAAATAAAATTTAATAATTGTAACATTTGTTATGCTTTTAAAATAATTATATTCATATCAATAATTAAAATTCAACTTCATTTCCAATTATATACATACTGGTAATTCCATAATTGTAATAAATATTTGTAAATATTTTTTTTTTCAATTCTTATTATCATTTATTTATTAACTATTCAAATAAAATTTATACATATTCTTAATAAAAACAATCAAAATGCAGTTAAGCTATTTTTAATATGATACATTTTTTTATTAGTTACATCAATCATATTTACTAAAAAAAATTATTTTATTTTTCATTCAAATATATTCACCTTTTTTTAATCCAAACAACTTCATTTATCAATCTCTTCTATTTTTCATTTTTTTTCATTTTCAGCTCTATTCTAATACAAAGTCTTAAGTTAGAGAAATTATTACTCAAACGACCTACTCACAACTCAAGTGATATTTCCCTATTTATTCTCAAAATAAATATTTGAAACTAATTTTACATTATTAAATTATTTAAATTCAATATTTATAGTTCCATTATTCCATTATTTATATTTATGATGTAAATTATAATTATTGAGGTGTAATCACCAAGATGGAAAAATAATGTATAAAATTTATGATGTATTGGATGTAATATGTTACTTAAGTACTATTAAGTTGACATCAAGTTGAGAGTGAAGAGTCATCATTACTCTAGAAGACATGAAAAAATTATAATATGAGGTTGTTAGATGTAACTATATTTAGGCTTATCAGGTATTATTATTAAGTGAATAACTCTTTATAAGCTTTGGAATTATACTTGTATGAATGTTTATTATTATATGTGTAATTAAATAGTTAACTTATACTTACACTTTTGTATGTGTTTTGTGATTAAGTTATGATCTCATTTCATAAGCAAGTGATTCTACACGTGAATCTGGGAAGGAGTGTGTAGAGTTGTACTTATACATTTTTTTATATTTCGTTATTTTAATTTTAGTAGTATATATGTAAGCTATTTGATATCCTCAATATATCGTGAAATAAATTATTATATTTTTTTATAAACTTATAACTACTTGTTTTTTGAGTGTTACATGTGCAATCACAGGAAACTAATAACATATGTAAGGAAATAAAAAAAATTAACTAAACAAATAGGAAACTCAAAATTATATCTAATCCAACTGTTCTTTTCCTCATTATCTTTCATTATACACCAATTATTATTAGTAAAGTTGAGAAGCTAAAGAGAAGATGAAGTGATTTAAAATTAGAGAAACAAAATTATTTGATAAATAAAAAATAAATTTGTTTTAAAATTATCTATATTTAAAAAGTACTTTTACTCTTCATTTAATTTATCTTATGTCTCTTGAATTTGATAAATTCTTCTTACTTGCCCGAAGATGCAAATGATCAATTCCAGAATTATTTCCTGTAACAAATAAAAAAAAATGGAATCTGATGCCATTTTGTGGATAACCATGGCAAAGTTGAAGATGCTAAATTTCCTAATACATTAATTAATCATCAATGGGAGAAAAAGAAAGGAGGAAGGAGCATCTCTTGCTCTCATTCATTAATAATATACATGCATCATTATTATTTTATTTTTTTGTCATTAAAGTAAATGCATGATTCTTATGCTGTCTGCAGCTATTTTTTTTAACACTTCGAATAAACGTTTTTCTATTAATTATATAAGCATGTGATACCATCCGAATGAAAGAAAGATAAACCATTATCACATAGGAGAACCAACGTTATTTGATTTTTATGATTGAACAAATTTTACTTCTTATTCCTATATTTAAAATTATTAATTTTATTGCATAGGTACCATTCCAGAAGGAATAACAAAGAAAAATGTTTTTGGTGGATGTTTAAAGTGTTTTGTAGTCTTAGAATTGCTAATATGTATGAGTTTCTATTTTTTAATTTTTGTGTATTGTTGTAACACATTTTGTCTACCATTATTATGTTCAAAGAATCATTTCAACATTTCTAATTAATAATATATTTTAAAATATTTTAAATATATATTAATACAAAATTAATAATTCTACAGTTTTAATTTAAAATATTAATTTAATAACTTGAATGAATAGTAATAATTTTATTATTGTATTGAAATTAATAAACTTGTCATAAATTTAATTAATACTTTAGATTTATTATTATTATTATTAATTTTAATTAATAAATTTATTATTACTATTCATTTAAATTATACTATTGAAAATTGACATAAATATTAATAATTTTAAATTAAACTGATAAATATATTATTATCTGAGAAATAAATATTGTGATGATTAAGTTAATAAAATGTATTTTTTCATACATTATGTTAGGTATTCAAGTGTGAGTCTAAGTCTCACATTGGGTAAGAATGAGAAAATTGAGCAATATATAGAAAGAAGACCCACAAACCTAATTCCTTAAGGTTTTGGGTTGAAGGTGGTATCATTCCCTTATATGTTGGCTCAGTTCTCATTCTTGTCCGCTCGGAGAGAGAGTGTATTAATGTGAAGGAGAGACTCTCTAAGTCTCACATTGGGTAGGAATGAGAAAGTTAAAGTTGAGCTCTTTGAGATCTCCCGGTTTCTCTCCTCGGATTTTCCTAACAAGTGGTCTTAGAGCCGTTGGTTTACGGCTTGGGCGAGTACAGTTTGATCCTGTATCGAAAGTCTTATTGATGGAGGTTTCAGGCAAGCGTGTCCCGTATAAGTGTGTGAACGGCGGTACAAGTGAGCCAAAGGAAATGACACCACCTTTAACCCAAAACTTTAAGACATTAGGTTTGTGGGTCTTCTTTCTTATATGTTGCTCAACTTTTTCATTCTTATCCAATATGAGACTTAAACTCACACTTCAATACCTAACACATCATTTCAAACATTTTTTTAATTTAAGTTATATTAAATTAGTTAATTAAAAAGACTTTTTGAACTCTTTTTTATAAGTAGTGTATATATATTTTTTTACCTTAGTTTCGTATCGAAATATTTATGTTATTATGATATGATGTTTTCATTTATGGGGCTATAATATTAGTGGATAAGTTTATAAATAGTGTTTTAAAATTGAAATAAATAAGGTTTTATGAAATAAGATTTGATTTAATTATTGATTTTCAATCCAAAATCTTATTCAAATCACTTTATTGAGAAAAAGTAGATTCAAAATATCCAAACAAAAAAAATAAATTTTGATCAATTTTTTACTTTATTTTATCAATTTACCATCATCATCATCATCATCATCATCATCATCATCATCATCATCATCATCATCATCATCATCATCATCATCATCATCATCATCATCATCATCATCATCATCATCATCATCATCATCATCATAATCATC
>Ga0209700_110135_pt1 | contig 10103 bp, 5 predicted proteins | sample SiratroredBW_FD_187528 | JGI IMG/M metagenome (GOLD analysis project Ga0209700, IMG submission 187528) | Root nodule microbial communities of legume samples collected from California, USA - Siratro red BW (SPAdes) (version 2) | ecosystem: Host-associated > Plants > Roots > Nodule | place: USA...
TTTTATTATTAATTTTAATATTATTAGCATAATTAATAGTTTGTTACAAGTGAAAATCGAACCTAGATCTTATACATAAATATAACCTCTATCACTACACCAAATCAATCAATTTGAGTGATATTATTAATAGTTTGGTAGAACTGAAAATCGAAATATCTTATATATAAATATAACCTTTATCACTATACCAAATTAATTTGTAGTCATATTATACTTATTATTATTCTTATAACAACTATTATTATTATTATAATTAATAATATTAATGACATTCATATCCAATTATTATAATTTCACGCGTCAGTTTCAATTAAGTCACCAATTTCAGTTAATTAATTAATGTTCAAAAGTCAAGCTGCAGGTCCCACTGCAATCAAATACTTGAAAAGCTCAAATACATTCACATGAATTAAACTTTGTGTGCACCAAACAAGACAAATATCTGAAGATTAATTCTCCAAACCGTAACTGAATTTTTTGCTGCTGCAGTTTTCACAGAAGGCTAATGAATACCAATGCAGTTTCCAGTTTTCTACCAATTCAAACAGCAGCATCTAAAAGCTATAAACGCTAAATTTCTAGCTATTGTAATTGGTTAGAATATACTTTTTTTAGTAATTATTTTTTTAATAGATGATGAAAGAGTTTTATGAATAGAAACATTCTTAAAAGTAAAAAAAAAAATCAATAAATTATTGTAGAAAAAAAAATTGTGAGAATAAGAAGTGAGATTAACTAAAAAAAAGTTTAGACTAAATCTAAAAAAACTAATCTAAGAAAACTTATAAATAAATAAAATGATAAAAATGGACAGATTATATTGGTTTTAGAAAGTTAGATTCAAGATTTTGTGGGAGCATTAGGCTACGGTCTTGTAAGTGGACTTAATATAATTCCATCAACTTATGACCATTACATTGTACACTCCATAATTTGAATTTGAAAGTGTGTCCTGTTTCAGATTTATAAAATATATTTTAGATTATATATTTTAAAATATATTTTTTATCCAAAATTATACCTTCATTAAATATTTTCAAATGTATTTCTGAAATTAAAAATAATTTATTATATAATTTAAAATATATTAATATATTTAAAATGTATTTCTAAGTTTAAAAATTTATTTTAAGTTTATATTTTTTATTTTTAAATTTATTTATTTTTATTTTATATTATATAATTCAGAATGTAAATTTTGTATTCTGAAATGTATAATTTAGAATATAAATTTTATTTTTCTGAATTATATATTCTAAAATACAAAAAAGGTTGCTGATATTTCACTTTTGAATTAATCTAAAACTTCTCTAAATTATACAATTCCAAGACTGAAAATAAGGAAAAATAACCTAAATTACGGAGGTGGAGAAGGCGATAACCCCAAGGGAATTGTATCTCTCCTTTATGTTCTCCTAAGGAACCTTAACAGGTTTAGGACAATTTTAATGTTTCTAATTTATTTCCTTCACCCAGGAATAGGTTTTTCAGAATTAACTAAAGTAATAAAAAAGAAACTTACAATTAATTACAAGATAGTTGGTAAGGTAAAATGGATTGTTTTTCAAATTAGAAACAAAGATACAATTATTAATTTTGTCCTATAAACAAAACATTCAATATAATTAATTTAACTGTGTATTTAGGCACAGGAGTGGCAATTGACCCAGGTAAGTGCCAACAAACATTTCCAATCATTATTTTTTTGGGAAAAAGGTTTAATACACACCTTAAATATTCATCAACACCTAGAAAAAATATGATATAAAAAAATAGAAAAAATGTTTAATAAATATATATAAAATAAAATGTACAATCATCACTATCCTATTTTTGTGTGTGATTTGCAAGAGTTCGAACACAATTTTACCAAATCCACTTTGTTACTCAAAATATAACCTAGTTTGTAGAGTTCAAACCAAAAGTTAACCATTGTTTTTTATAGGGCGAATTTGTTATATTACCTTTTTAATCTTAATTAAGCATGTAAGTAACTAGTGGTTGTAGAAGATTCCTAAAAAAGCGTACCATTACCCTAATTTAGGATTTGAGATAGTATAAAAGACCCCAACACCAAGAACAAAGAACTCACTCCCTCACACCAAACCCTAAGGGAGCAATAAATAAAGCTGCCCCATCAAAAAATGAATTCCTCAGCACTATGTTTTGCTGTGACCCTCTGTCTGGTAGTGATAGCCTATTCTCCCACGGCAGCAAATGCCGGTGGGTTGGCCGAACAAATCTGCATGGAAAACTTGGAAGACAAAGACGGGTGCATGCTGCTGCTAAAGCAAGCTGATCCTAAGATCGTGGAGGCAAAAACCTTCCAGGATTTGGCTCAGGCAACCCTAGAATGGGCCGTGAGCAAGGGTTCAGACGCTCAGACCTTCCTCAAGAGGTTGGCTCAGACGGACAATACTCCAGCCATAGCGCAATGTGCGAATTTCGATTACGATGGGGTGGTTGCATCCTTCAGGAGCGCCTTGGAAGAGTTGGTAGAAGATCCTCAAACCGCTAGCTATGATGCCAAAACTGCTGGTGATGGACCTGCAACGTGTGACAGAGGCTTGGCTTCGGCAAATATTAACAACCCTGCTATTGCTGCCATTAACCGCGAAATAGTCATCCTCAGCAGCATGGCCTTCACAGCCGTGTGCAAATTCAGTGATTAAGTGAATTCACCACTTCAACTTGTATGGGGTGTTGCTGTTTTGTCATGTCTCCTTTGGTGTGGGGGAGGGGAATTGATTAATGAAATCAAACTTGTTTCTTCTATTTAATGTTTACTTCTTATTTTTCTTTCCTTTATATTTATGGATACAGGTAAACTAAATTCAAATGGAAAGCGACATAATTATTACGAAAAGAGCATTTATAGAAGGCTTAAAAACAATCTCTTATCAGAAAATAAACCTGCAATTTCACATGGTACCAACACCACCGCTCTATTTACTTTAAAGGGGGTGAAGAAAGATTAGAGAGTTGCGTTTGTATTTGCTTCTATCTTCTTATTTGCAAGAGTGAAAATAGAAGAGGAAAGGTAAAAGTGATCAGCAAAAGATAATCGATCATGTGTATTTTTTTTACGTATATATATATAGACTATTATAAAAATTACATAATTATGAATCTATAAAGACTAAATCATATTATGAATAAATGTAACTTCGAGGGTGAAGTGAAACACATGCTTGCAAAAGGGTGTAAGGATTGATTCCGCACAGTCAGTTTTCATTTTTCTTTCACTTGCGTTACAATAACATAAATAATAATTATTATAATAAAATTAATAATAATAATATTAACAATTGATAATTTAAATTTAAATTTAATTTTATTTTTTATTTTAAAATAATTAGTAATTTTATAATTTTATTAACTCAAAAATAATAATAAATAATATTTTAAACTAAATTAATTTTAACCCTAAACTTAAAATTTCTAATTTTAAAATTTTATTAATAGAAAAAATAATCAATTACATTCAACAAATTGAGCATATTTTATTGTAAATTAAATTTAACTTTAAAAACAATTGTGTAATTCTATATTTTCATAATCTTTTAAAAACAAAAACTTTCATATTTTATTTTTAATTATTTTTAACCACGAGAGTAAATTTGTAGTCTTACAATATTATTAATTAAAAAAATATATAATTTCAATCATATCTATCATATCATTTACAAACTTCTTCTTCAAATTCATTTAAATCTTACTATCTTTCCTTTAATCTAAATAGTCAAATTTAATACACATTTTCATCTCAAATAAAAAATACGAGAAAAGTAATCTTTAGTCAATATTTTACTATTTATTTAAATAACATTATATTAAAAAATTATATGGTATTTGTAGTCGTTTTAAAACCAATGAAAAATTCTTATGTGTACTTGAGCTTATTTGCATTTTTCCATTAACAGAAGAGTTGTGTCTTTTCTTTCCGTTATCTTAATCTTTTTCATGTTGAAACTATTTTCTCTTCATGAAAGTCATCATGTTCTTCTCTTCATAAGTATTTTTCCTCTCTTTATAAGTTGTTTATCTCTCGTCGTAGGTTATTTTTCTTTTTAATCAATTGATTTCTTTTTAAAGTTCTTCTTATTATAAATCCAAATTTGAATCTCTTTTTAATATGTATTTTTTATTCGTTAACATTGATTTTTCATTTCTTTCTTCAATCTCAAGTTACTCATATTGATTGATTGCCTCAGATAAATGTTTAAACCTTAACTTCAATTTCTTTTAAACCCTAACTTGAATGAAGTTTATTTTTTATTATTTTATTCATTGTTGATTTGATTGTCATTGATTATATATATTTTTAATTATGAAGAATAAAATTAATAAGAACACTTAAGGGGTGTTTCAACCCTATTACAAACTAACATTACCAACAAAAGGAACCATCTAATAATTTAAACTACTAACAGTACCTAAAGTACTTATTAAACAATATCTCCTCTCACAAAAATCTATAAAAAATAGACATAGAAGTAGAAAATTACTAACTCCTATTCCTACTACCACTAATACCCGGGTGTCCCTATAATGCCAATCTGTCTTCTGTGATAGTATACAAAAATCGTTCGACAATAAAGCTGAAAAGAATTCTGCTACGCCTATAATTGGGTGCGCTCTTTACTTCACTTTTCATGAATAGTTCCTGTAAAACAACCTTTCAAGACCAACAAACCAAATGAGATCATCGTATTAACTAAGAAAGAGTTTTTAAACATTGTATAGGGCAAAAGAGCCAATCTGAGTAGGAGAACCCAAGCCCCTTAACTCCATGTTTCAACCAAGACCACCCCTTTACCTAAGCCCGACATAAAATTTTTCTATTGTATCCACTACACCATTTTTGAACACCACCTAGTTTTTGTGATTCCATATTTCTGTCACAATGACCACCCACACCACTTTCTATAATTGGTTACCTTTACTAGTAAGCATCGATAAGTGAAAATGTTGGAAGTGATTAGGAATGAACTCATGCCTAACATAAACCAAGCCCACCCACCTCTCGCACTCATCCTAAACTCTCTGTACCACTACACATTTGATAAAAAATATATTGTGTCGTCTCGTCCATCTGCTTATATAATGGACACAAAAGAGTCTCCAGGTTTACCCTTCTTTTGGATAGGTTAATTGCAGTTGGCAATCTATCTAGCAATGCCCTCCATACACAAATTTGTGCCGAGGAGACCACCTTTAAAGTCCATATTTACTGGAAAACCTCTTAATACTCAATTTGGTTGTCCCTACTCAAGATCCTATATCATGTCCTCACTGTATATTCTTTCATTGATTATATAAGTGTTGCATGGAGTCAAATTGATCCCTGAAAACATATGATACATTGATTATAAAACTTTGATATATTTGTAAAAATAATAAATTATTCTCTTACTTCTATTATTGCAACATAAACAAAGCTTCAGTGATCATTATTATAATAATCTTAAAAATACTCCGAAGTTCTTATTATACTCAGTACTGAGAGTGATAACATCCTCCCAATTCACATGCTCTAGCTTTTCACTACCCTTCTTGTCAACCATATCGCCAATTAGCTTCACACGTGTTGAGAAAGATTGCTTGGGTAAAGTGGAAGTGGATTTGCAGGCCAGTTGAATTTGGTGGACTGGGTATTATAGATATGAGGTGTTTTAATGATGGCTTGCTTGCTAAGTGGAAATGGAGGTTTGGGATCACTAAGTAGGGCTTGTGGAGGGAAATCTTACAAGCTAGGTATGGTTGTTGGCGGGATATGGGTGTTTGTTCAGTGTCCAGCAAGGTTTCTGTGTGGTGGAAGGATTTGATCAGGGTCTGTGGTAATGTTATACAAGGGAATTGGTTTGATAGTAGACTCTAGTAGTGTATTAGAGATGGTCGGTGTGTTAAATTTTGGAGTGACTAGTGGGTGGCCGACAAAGCGTTGAAAGATAAGTTCCCAAGGTTGTACTTTATTTCTCTAAATAAAGAGAGTTTGGTAGGTGACGTTGCCGTGTGGGATGGTGGCAGAACCTCTCGCTGCACAAATTGGAACCTTTTTTGGCGAAGAGAGAGGTTTGAATGGAAAAAACACCTTGAAGAACAAATGCTGACCTTGATCTCAAATGTTTTGTAGGATGCTAGGAGAGAAGATAGGCTGGTGTGGGTGGGTGAGGATACCCAAGAGTATACTGTCAGGTCTGGTTATAGTATCTTGAATGGGGAGTACTCTCTACAGTCTTCAGAGTCGTTGAAGTTGTTGTGGAGCTTAAGCGCTGCCCCTTCAGCGATTGTGGGTGCGCGGAGGATACTATTGGATAGATTGCCAACTAGACTTAACTTAGCTCGAAGGAGAGTTCAATTGGCAAATTCGCGTTGTCCTCTGTGCCAGGATGGTGTTGAATCCACTAATCACTTGTTTAATACTTGTATTATGGTACAACAAGTGTGGGACCAGTGTGACAGGTGGATTGGGAAGGTGGGTGTTAGACATTAGACACTCTTGTTAATTTTCAGAGTTTTTTCTTATTGGGCTAAAAGCATAGCACTAATAGAGCCTGGAAAGGGTTATGGGTAGCCATTGTTTGAAGTCACAGAAATAAAGTGGTATTCAAGGGTGGGGTTGTGGATGCTGATCAAATCTTTAGTCTAATTCAACTTAAGGGCTGGTTATGGGCTAAGTACAAGATGAAGATAATCACATTTTCTTATTCGAACTGGAATTTCTCTCTAGTGCAATGCCTCCAATCATTGGCTTAGCAACTCTTGAGGTATGGTTGGATGGGCCCCTCCCTAATATGTTTGTAGTTCTATATTTGTTTGTATTTTGTGTGTAACCATCTTCCTGGTCACTGGTTATGTTCTATTTCAGGTGTCCCTAGTTCTTGGTTTTTGATCTGTTTAGTAGAAGGTCTTTCTGTATGGATTTATGTTTTGGTAGTTGTGACACTTATTCTTAGATAAAGTGTGTTGTAAAAGGATTGGAACACCCCTTAAGTGTTTCTTCTATTTTATTCCTTGCTGTTAAAAAAACGAATAAAAGTGTTTTAAACATATGATGAACCATTCTTTGAAATATAACTAGTTTAATTACCTAAAAAAATCCCCACTTTTCATACCCGATAGCAATTTGAGCCATAGTTTTGGCTCTTCTGTCTCCATTCGGCTTTGAAAAATCAATTACTGCCATTAGATAAGAAGGTGCAAAAAAGTGAGGAAAAGAGATAGAGTGCAAGTGTGAGAGATGGAGAATAACAAGTATTGTTTGAGGTTGGCCAATTCTTTTGTGGTGTGTATTCGGTGGGAAGTACCTATGACTATTTAGAGCAAAACTTCCCTCCTTATTGGGTACATAGTTCGATATTCAACCAATAATATATGCTTCCTTTAAAAGAAAGCAGCCGTTAGAATTAGGTCTAAACCAATAATATACATTTAATTAAAATTTCAGATGTCAAACATTGTGCTTTTCACCTCATTTTATGTTTAAAATCACTTGCTCATTATTAAACCACTAATAGCAATACATAATTAATTATACTTACGTAAAAACCATACGAGTTATTTGACTGTGCCTTAATATCACCGGTTTTGGGATAATTTACTTTTCCATTTGGTGTTGATTCGTGTGAAATTCTTGTCTTCTTAGTAATAAAGTATAATTAATTTATCCTTTAGACTTTGTGAAACTCAGAAACTATGTACCATGAAGTCCAACTGTGAATCGAAATTCCGAAACAAAAAAGAGAAAAATCATGAAAATTTCTATAATTTAGTAACAGTTATTCCGACGTTTATAATAAACCGACGTTATGATAATTTTATGACGCTAAATTCTACATTGGTGTATTAGCCTCATGGAAATAAAAATGATGGCTGCCACTAAACAGGACACTTAAATGACGTTAAAAAATGAACATTTAGATGTAAGCAACTAGAAAATAAAAGAAAAAAGCCTTACGGAAATGAAGAGAAAGTGAGTAAAAACAAAATTCCTTTACTTTATAAAATTACTTTATATATATATATATATATATATATATATATATATATATATATATATATATATATATATATATATGATAATAACAATATTTTAAGTATTGGAGATTCTATGTAGAGTAAAGATGATGTTTTTTAATAATTTATAAATATGTGTAAACTTCACTTTATAAATCGGTTGAGTAAGGTTGAGTTAGACTTAAAGTTCATTTCTTGTTATGGTATCAGAACCCATCCTAACATGTTTATTAGGTCTATTGGACCACCTATTATCAGGCTGCTTCGGATTATCCTTTAGCTCAAGTTAAGAGTCTCAAGGGATATGTTAGAGATTTCAATCGACTAAAAACGAAACTTGACTTTTCAATAGTTTATAAATAGAAACAAACTTCAACTTAATAAACCAATTTTATAAGATTGAGTTAAGTTTAAAATAGTTTAAAATACATTTTTGTTATTAAAAAATAAAGACGGACCGCTTACATAAAAAATAATAATAATAATAATTTTGAATGACAATGAGAATAGGTAGGTCAAAATCTTCATTCATGCTATTAAATGATTAATATACTTTTTTGTCAGTTATATAATAAAAATTTAACTGTGATTTAATATGGATACCTTTTTTTTCTTTGTAGAGACTTCTCTGCGGTGGTAAAGTGGGTTTTGATCATGTATGCTAAAATATAGTGGACTGAGTTAGTGTTTTTAATCTGTTAATCCGTTTTAACCTGCTCAATTACAACTATACGTGTAATGGAAGGACTTCTTATTCATTTATTTATGGTGGTGAGGATTACTTATTTTGCTTCGCTGTCAAACATGGTGTTACACAACCAACAATATACTCACAAATACTGTCCTTGCAGGAGAGATAACGATTACCGTACAATCATTTTACAACTAATAATTTTATTGAATAATTTAATTTTTATGTTGGAATTATTTTATTTTTGAAAAAGCAATTTCATGACGGAGGAAAAGGCTCAACAGATTCTGTGACATGACAGAGAAAACAAAACATTCTAGGATGAGATCATAGCATTTTATATAGCGAATTTGTTATACGACTTTTTTTTAACTTAATTAAGCAACGTAACGAGTGGTTGTAGATTCCTAAAAAACTTGCGTTAACCTAAAATAGGATTTGAGATACTATAAAAGACCCCGACACCATGAACAAAGAACTCACTCCCTCACACCAAACCCTCTAAGGCACCAACAAATAAAAATCCTCACAAAATGAATTCCTCAGCACTATGTTCCCTTGTTGTGGCCCTAGGGCTGGTCATGATCTGCTATTCTCCCATGGCAGCAAATGCCGGTGGCCATCACGGGTTGGCTGAAAAACTCTGCATGGAAAGTTTGGAAGACAAGGAGGGATGCATGGTGCTGCTAAACCAAGCTGATCCTAAGATCGTGAAAGCAAAAACCTTCGAGCAGCTGGCTCAGGCAACCCTAGAATGGGCCGTGAGCAAGGCCACAGAGGGTCAGGCCTTCCTGAAGGGTTTGGCTCAGATAGACAACAACAAGGCCATAGTGCAATGTGCGAATTTCGATTACGATGGGGTGGTTGCGTCCTTCAAGAGCGCCTTGGAAGGGTTGAAAGATGATCCTGACACCGCCAGCTATGATGCCAAAGTTGCTGGTGATGGACCTACTGTTTGTGACAGAGCCTTGGCTTCAGCAAATATTAACAACCCTGCTATTGCTGCTCTTAACCGTCAAATTTTCTTACTCAGCAACATGGCCTTCAAAGCCGTCTCTAAAATTCACTGAACAAGTGAATTCGCCGCTTCAACTTCTCATGGCAATGCATGCATTCGTTCATGCTCAACCTAAGGTGGGGTGTTGCTATTGATGTTGTTGTATTTTTTTCATTTTTTTGTCTCCTTTGGTGTGGAGGGATATATAAAATCAAACTTAGTTTCTTCTATTAATCTTTACTTCTTCTTCTTTCCTTTGTTTTATATATATATGCGTAAACTAAATTTAAATGGGAAGCCAGATAATTAAGAAAAAAAAAAGACATTCTTAAAAGGATTAAAAATAATCTTTTATTAAAAAAACCCAAAATTTGACATGAAACCAAGCAAAAG
>Ga0209700_110138_pt1 | contig 10098 bp, 7 predicted proteins | sample SiratroredBW_FD_187528 | JGI IMG/M metagenome (GOLD analysis project Ga0209700, IMG submission 187528) | Root nodule microbial communities of legume samples collected from California, USA - Siratro red BW (SPAdes) (version 2) | ecosystem: Host-associated > Plants > Roots > Nodule | place: USA...
AGATAACAATATAAATATAAATACAGATGAAGACAATAATAAAGTAGTCAACGAAGATAATAATCTTGATTTTTAAAATAAAATTGCAAGACAAAATGATACAAAATATATACGATCCAAGTCCTCGCTGAGAGGATATTTGAAAAAAGTTATTGGGTTGTGTAATTTTAAAAGAAAAATGGTTAAATCTTGAAAAGTATTTGAAAGACATTCTCAATTATATAAAAAAAATAAATTCTTTTCAAAATGCATATATAACATATAGAATAGTGTTAACAATTACAGTATCAGTTGCTTCAGCTGAAAGAAGTTTTTCAAAACTTAAACTAATAAAATCTTATTTAGGATAAACAATGTCTCAACAAAGATTAAACGAATTAGCTTTATTGTCTTAAAAAATATTTTTTAAATGAAATTAATTATGATAATTTAATAAATAATTTTGCATCACAATAAACTCAAAAGATAATTTTTAAATAAAAATATCATAATTTTAATTATTTTATTAATTTAAAAAAGATTTATTTTTTATTTATTTTAGGTCTCTTAAAATCTTGAGCTGCGAATAAGTGTCATCAAGGCATCTGATCGTATCTCAAAAACCTATCAAAATCTGGAGTATGAATACAAAACTAACCCAAGGCTCATTCCTCTTTTGTGCTAAAAAGGAGAAATGTGACCACTATATATCTTTACCTAAAATTAGTGGAAATTGAGCATCACTATATGGAATTGGAAGTTTTATTTCTTACACTGTTAGTTATTGATTGGTTTCAAAATTGATTTATTTGTTTCAAAATCAAAGAGGTCGATGCATCTTTGATATTTCCTCTGTTCTGCTTTGTTCAAAGAATATTTTTAAAATTCTGATATGTTATTAACGTGTTGCAGATTTAAAAGATTCAAAATAGTTTTAGGTGATCTATTCAATTGTTTCTAATATATACTAGCAAATCAATCAAATAAATTCATTGACTTGTGTATAAAAGATTTAGTAAGTTAAGTTATATTAGGAAATCGTCTATTGCTTTAGTTAATTGTATAAACATAAAATTATATATATATATATATATATATATATATATATATATATATATCTTGTAATATTTAATACTTTAAATTTTCATCCCTAATGAATAAATTAGACGTTATGGAGGATGATTATATATAACGTCTCTTACCAATATATGTATATACCTATTTTATTAGTATTTTATCTTTGACCGAATAACGTGTGTGTTATTATAATGGATATAACAGGTTCATATATTAATGCATGGATGTGTTTGAAAGGACCGTTATATATTATATATTATATTAGAATAGTTATACATTATGGCTATGCATTTAGTAGGTGTAGATGTTGTGACTGAGTAGGATAAAATTTGATAAATAAATAATGTACTTATCAAGAAAGGTTTGAAGATAATATGTGAATTCTAAATAGAAAAGGAAAATGTGTAATAATAAAAGTTGAAGTGAAAGAAGTGGTTGAAGATTGAGCATACATGGAGATGTGTGTCTGCAAATTGATTTTGGATAGAAACGTGATGAAGACGGTATCAGTCACTTAAGCAAGTCACTACTGACATGTATGATATGGATGTGTTTAACACATGTCATTAACTTTCCTGAGTCCTATTTCTTGTCTGTCCTAGTGCTTGTGGCTTTGATTTGAATCATAAATTATAGTTGACTTCTTCGTACATTTTTACAGGAAGTATTACTTTTGGATGTATCCAAACTTCTTGCCTACTTTATAGAACAGTCTGGACCATTTTTAGACTATCTTGGAGCGAAAGGAGGTACATAGTTATGGACAACTATTTTAAGATTTCCACTTTATGCATCTTATTTGGAAGTTTAGAATTTTGCACCGTAAAAAGTGACAGTCATTTTAATCTCAACTTCATCGACACTTTTTTAAGTTTGTCACAGGTAAAGACTTTTACATTAAGTTTCACCAATCACAAAAACTATAAAGAAAATTAACTCTGCACGTAAAAATACATAAATATTGTTAGATAATATCTTTATTAATGTTTTTAATACTTGAAAAAAAATATAAAATGAAAAACTGCATTTAATATATTGAAAATGTAAATTTTCATTTTTATGACATTTGGTTAATAAAAGAATTAGTAAGAAAATTATTAGAAAGGTAACTGCTGGTTGAAATTGTTCCTTCTCTTTTATTTTATCCTCAAATGATTGTTTCAAATATCTTTATACTACATGATTATATACATAGACAAAGGAATATAGGAAATAATGGGAAGGTACCAATGAAGTATGTTACCATCCCTAAAGCATTTTGGATGAAATAAAATTGACTGATTTTTTTGTTAATTGTCATAAATATAGAATATGGATTAATTTCCATCAAATCGTACCTGGATGTATGATAGGTGTCATAGACGAAGAGGTGCATTGAAAGAGTCTTTTATATTGGGCGTTGAAGAGTTTATAAGAAAAGCTTGCGGACAAAAATGTTATCAAAATGATGGGGGAATTCGATGTCCATGTAATAAGTGTGATTGTACAAGGATTTTGGAGGACAGAATTGTCAAGGTCCACCTGTACAAACACAGTTTCAAGCCTAATTATTGGATTTGGACCGATCATGGTGAACAAATTGTAGAAGATGATTTGGATAATAATGATGATTGCATTGGTACGGGGAGGGGTGTGGAAGATGACCAATTTTTGTCGATGCAAGTCATGGTGTATGATGCTCTAAGGCAACAACAATCATCCCAACCACCAAGTTCAATTACCATGGAAGAGGCACCGAATGAACAAACTCAAAGATTTTATAACTTATTGCTAAATGCAAATACCTCGTTGTATGAAAGGGCATCAGACTCAAAATTATCAATGTGCGTGAAGCTATTAGCTTGCAAGTCGAATTGGAATGTTACAGACCAATGCTTAGAGTTTATTTCAAAACTGCTTTTGGACGTAGCACCTACAAATTCGAATTTGCCTAAAAGTTATTATGACGCAAAAAGATTAGTGTCCAAGTTGGGATTAGAAGCTAAAAGGATTGATTGTTGTGTGAATAGTTGCATGCTATTTTATAATAATGAATCTGACAAGAATGATGGAGGGTTACTTGAATGCAAATTTTGTCATAAGTCAAGGTATCGTGACCACAACACGGGAGCAAGTAATAAAAAACCAATTCCTGTTAAGGCAATGTTCTATTTGCCAATAATTCCAAGGTTACAAAGAATGTATGCATCAACACAAACTACGGGTGAAATGACGTGGCACTATGACAACAAAAGCAATAACGGTGTTTTTCGCCATCCATGTGATGTTGAGGCATGGAAACACTTTGATAGAGTGTACCCAGATTTTGCAGCTGAGCCACGCAATGTGCGATTGAGATTGTGCTCGGATGGTTTTAATCCATATGTACAGGCATCAAATGCACCATATTCATGTTGGCCAATAATTGTCACCCCGTACAATCTACCCCTAGAAATGTGCATGTCTAAACCTTACATGTTTTTGAGTTGTCTCATACCAGGTCCATTCAATCCAAAGGCTGGTATTGATGTTTTTTTGGAGCCCTTGATAGATGACTTGAAGAAGTTGTGGAGTGGTGTCCTAACATATGATATTTCAAGGAAACAAAACTTCATGATGCGAGCGACTTTAATGTGGACGATTAATGATTTTCCTGCTTATGGTATGTTGTCTGGGTGGGGAACTCATGGTAAATTGGCATGCCCACATTTCATGGAGCATACAAAGGCATTTAGATTATATCATGGGGAAAAATTACTGGTTTGACTCCCATCGTAGATTTTTATCCAATGATCATGCATTTAGGAGGAACAAGAATGCGTTCAAGAAGGGGGAAGTTGAGATGGATGGTCCACCACCTAAGTTGACACCTACACAAGTTTGGAATAGAGTGAAGAATAATCCTAAAGAAACTGAAACTGGTGTGCAAAGAATAGATGGTTATGGGGAGTGGCATAACTGGATAAAAAGAAGCATCTTTTGGGATCTTCCGTATTGGAAAGATAATTTGTTAAGACACAATCTTGATGTTATGCATTTTGAAAAAAATTTCTTTGATATCTTCAACACTGTGATGAATGTGAGTGGGAAGATAAAAGACAATGAGAAAGCACGAATGGACTTAAATTTGTATTGTAGGCGAAAAGACTTGGAGCTAAAATCACATGCTAATGGAAAGGTGTTCAAGCCAAAAGCAAATAAAACATGTTTGCCAGTGGCTAAAAGATCTTAGGATGCCTGACGGATATTCTTCCAACTTGGCAAGATGTGTTGATGTCAATAGGGGAAGGGTGGTTGGGATGAAAAGCCATGATCGTCATGTTTTCATGGAATGCTTACTTCCTATAGCATTCAGTTCACTACCAACTCATGTTTTGAATCCCATCATCGAGATAAGTCATTTTTTCAAAGATTTGTGCTCTACAACATTGAAGGAGGATGACCTCGCTAGGATGGAACAAAACATTCCATTCATTCTTTGCAAGTTAGAAAGGATATTTCCTCCAGCATTATTTAATTGTATGGAACATCTCCCTGTCCACCTAGTGTCAACACCCAATTTCGTCCGGATAAATAAAATTTATTTCAAAAAAATGATGATGAAAAATATTTCTAACTAATCTTTAAGGAAAATTCAAAATTTTTTTTAATCAAATTTGAATTTTATTGTTAGGAAAAATATATAAAAAAATGATTTTTTTGTTGTTATCCTTTTATTTTCTTAAATTAAAAATGTTTTTGAAAAAAAAATAAAAATAATAACAAATAAAAAAAATTATTTTTAGATTCATTATTTATTTTTCTCTTATTTTCAAAAAAATATAATTTGCTTGTCATTATCTTTTATTTCATTTTAAGAGAAAATATGATTTGAATTTTTATCTTGTTTATCACTTTAGAAAAAAAATATAATATATATATATATATATATATATATTAGTTTTATTTGATTTTATTTTGTTGAAAAAAAGTGAGATATAAAAAGTTTGATTTAAAGAAAAAATGGTTCACGTATTTGTTTACTTTATTTTCTTCTCTTTCTAATATTAGATAATAATATAAAAACTAAAATAATAAAATTTAAATCTCACAAATGGGTCTCATTCTCTTTTCTTTCACTTTATGCTTTAACGGATTTTGATATTCTCTTGCAAAAGAGAAGATTTGGAGATTGCATGAAAGTAAAAAATGAGAAGGCACAATAATGGCACAGGTGCGGAAGTAAAAAGGAGAAGACAAAAAAGGGTTATAATAAAAAAGGACGTTGTATGTCTTTTAAAAGGTGGCGGGACCCACTGTAAAATAGGAGGGGACAATTGGTGTCTTGTTTCCATTACTCTGCTACAGAGGCACAGAAAGGAGAAACGGTCTTGTCTCCTTGCACAAAAGACTTTGGTTCCCTTTGTAGCACAAAAAAACTGGGAGGCGATATTCTATTTTGGCAGCATGCAGATTCACTCGCTGCGGGGCACTGAGATATACCTTTTTTCCATTTATGGAAGAGGCAGGAAATTCTCAAGGGGACACTTTTTTTGGTTACGCTCCTCATTTGAAAGATCAAGAGAGAACACAAAAGTCAAAGAAGGCATATAGAAACGGGGAGGGCGGAACAGAAAAATGATACAGTGGACACGCATTGGAGAAGAAAAAGAAAGAGAGGAGTGCTGGGATCGACTCCTGGTCTTACCAGAGAAAAGAGTCATAAACCAGAGAAAATTTGCCCCTGAACTTGAAAAGGTATGATTCTTGAGTTTGATTGTTGGTAAATATTGATATTGTGCGTTCTGCTGTATGTGTTTGCTTTACATTATATCATTACGCATGTTAATCTGTATTCTTGGCCTTAAGTATTGAAACGTCACTATGTCACCAATAAGCAAAACCACAACTCATTCTACCATCCCTCACACTCACTGAAAACTACTTGCACACACTCATTCTCTCTTTCCTGTTGCCACTGTTGCTGCGTTCCATTTCTCCATAATTTTTTTGGCACCACCACTCAATACGTTTACGTTAGAACCACTCCTTCCTTTGCCATAATATCTTTTTGTTTTGGCTTCCCATAATAACGACTTAGCTGCATAAGTTATCTAAAACTCCTCCCATGCCTTTTTCTTCCACCTCATCACCTTCTCCCTCACATCACCCCCTACGTAGCCACCTTCCCACTACACTCACGAGCCTCCACCTCTCTTCACCATGCCACCACACCTCACCTACCAGTCTCAACACCTCTCTCTCACCACAAGCCCGCGCCTCCATCACCTTTCCCATGTACCTCACAACCCAACCTCTACCATGAAACTTTCACGTAGTTTCACAGCAAACCCCAACCTCCCACACTTCCACAAAACCACCACGAAACCTCCATATAGCTTCCTCCACGCCGCCAACCTATAACCATGAAACCAACAGGTTACGTCACCATGCATCACCAGCCAAGGACAGTCACGTAGCAACACCCCCACCAACCTACCTCGCGAGCCTCCATCTAGCCAAATCTCCTTGTTGATCCTCTCTTCCCCCCTGCCCTCACGTCTCGCAAACGTAATCACTAAAAGCTCACCCCAGTGCACCTCCACATGCCACTATCATCTTCCTCTCTCTATCTCTCTTCATCATGCCACCAACAAACTAAAGAAACTAACACTGCCATCATTCCTATCTTGGCAAGAGCGGCAAGGATCCCACAACGCCTTCCTCATGCCATCTTCTTCCTCCCAACCCGTACCTCCATGCTACCGTATAAGTTTCCTAACAACGATAGCCACGGCCACTCTCATCTTCTCTCCAAACCAAGTCTTTATCCTTCACTGCCTGCTCATGCATAAGAGAGATCCTCTTTCTCTCTCTCGTTCACCAGATGCCTTCCCCTAAGGCCACCATCAACCTCTACCCGCCGCCGTCGCCACCAACATCGCCAGCCACACCCTCCCGTGCCTCAAACCGCAACAACCTTGCCTCCTTTGTGCCACGTCAGGGCTTCAAACCCTAATGGGATTAATGGGGTTGCCCTCTGCACCCCAACATATTTGGACTTGCACCTGCATCTTTCCCCAATCCCAAAAATGCCCTTGGCACCAGTTGGTTTGGGTTTACTGCCTGCACCTCCACTAATTAGGATTTGCACCTACAGGGGGCTGACTTCCGGGAATGCCCCTAGTTTGTTTTTTTTAAAAAAAATCTTCCTTTTTACTAAAAAATAATAATGTTTTAAAAAAGGGTTTAATATTAGGCTATCTTTCTTAGAAGCCTTTTTCTCATGTAAAGAATGACATTTTGATTAAAATCTTTCGATTAGTTCCTTAATTGACCGCTCGCGTCATATGGGAATTAATTCGAAAAATTTTAATCTCATTTGGAATATCAAAAGGCCATATGCGTCAAGCGATATCCAAAACGAGGTTTAATTTCGAAAAATACTAACTTTTCTAAAATTAAAAAATATAAAAATCTCAAAATTAAAAAATATCAAATTTTCAAACAGATGATTTTTCAAAACATAGAACTACGTAACCCTGATTCTCCATTCCCGATGGAGATACGTTAGGAGAGAGGTTAAACCTTGTCGAGCTCTTTTCAAAAATAAAAAACGTTTTGTTTGAATTTATTTCTATTTTTCGTGAAAAATAAATATTCCGAAAGTTACACTCATTTCATTTTATCTAGTTAAAGGTACCGTCTTAGGACGGGCGCCGTGGGGGGCTAATACCTTCCCCACGCGTAACCGACTCCCGGACTCGCAATCCGGTTTTCGTAGACTAGCCTTATTCCTGTTTTCTTTGGTTTTTCATAGTTTTCCATGAAAACTATGGTGGCGACTCTCCTCTTTTAAAATAAAAATTAATTGTTTTTTGGATCGTCGTCCCTGTCGTGACGCCGGTTGCAACACCTAGCATATGAAGCGAGACTTGGTGGACCAGTGCAGTATAGGTGGATGTACCTATTTGAGAGGTAATAACACCATATCTTAGTCTTCAAATTTCTAATTTATAAGTATGAATCGTAACATATTTCTATGATTTTATAGATTCATGGGATATGCTAAACGATCAATCAAGAATAAGGCTAGGGTTGAAGGATCTATTTGCGCATCATATTTGCATCGTGAGACAACTCATTTTTGTTCCCACTATTTTAACAACTTTATGTTAAGACCACAAAATACAAGAAATGATGTAGAAATTGAAAGTGATAGACTTCCATCAACATTATCAATCTTTGATCAACTTGGACGTCATTCTGGAAGGGAGTTCACTCGTTGGTTAACTGATGAAGAGTTCAACTCAGCTCATGTTCATGTATTGATCAACTGCAATGAAGTTAAAATTTACCTTGAGTAAGTCTTACACATGTATTTATCAACTGTAATGAAGTTAAATTATACCTTCAATACATTATCATTGACCTAATATAATGATACATATTGGCAGCTCATTCTTACAATCCAATCAAATTTCTGAATTAGATGCTTCGACTCATATACATATAAATTTCCCGTCGTGGTTTAAGGAACAAGTATTTATCTCTATATTCAATAGTTTAAATATTCATGACTTTTTTAACCATTCGATATAAAAGTTCACAATGATATATTTGTAGGTTCATAAAGACCCTTTAATTATAAAGAACCAACACCTCAGAGATTTATCACTTGGTCCCTTAAGGTGTGTAAAAGAATGCACACATTCTTTTTAAATGGGTATAAATTCCACACTCATGCATGGAGTGTAGGAAAGAAAACAATAAATAGTGGGATTCATGTAAAGGGCCTTACAGAAGGAGGTAAAGATGATTTCTATGGTGTGATTCAACACATTTATGAGTTGGAGTACAATTCTTCAACCTCTGATAAGAAAGTTGTCTTATTTTATTATGATTGGTTTGATCCATCAAGAAGAGGCACAAGAGTGGATTCAAAATATGGTATTGTGGATATTCGAATGGATAGAAGATATATGCCATTTGATCCTTTTATCATTGCACATAATGTACGACAAGTGTATTATGTATCATATCCTATATCAAGAACAAAAAAACGTGGTTGGTGTGTCGCAATCAAGACGAAGCCCAGAGGTCGTATTGATTCTGATGATGTTGAAGTCGAAGAGCCATACCAATTTAATGAAATGTCACATATGAATGAAGTGATTGAGGTTGAACAAGTTTCGGGATTGCAAGATTTAGAAGCTAATCTTGAAGAAGTGGATTTGAACAATGTATCCTCATTTGAAGATCAAATGGATGAACAAACAAATGAATGGGATGAAGACAATGAAGAGGGAGAAAGTGAAGATGACGTTGGAGATGAATTTGACATCTCTAGTTCTGAATAGATATAGGCATATTCACTACATGATCTTCATAGCCTTTTGTTGTAATGAATTTGGAAAACGTCCTTATTGCTAAATGTTATTTTTGTTTTATATAATTGTGTATTATATCATTTTTATCTTTACTATGAACAATAAAATTGGTAACATTTATTTTGTGTACATAGATGTCATCAGGCGATTGTGACCCTCCTCCTCCCCCATCACCTCGTGGTAATAAGGGGAAGGGGAAGGGGAAGAAACGTTATGTCCTAAAATTAATATCATGGACAAATAACCCTTCCTCATTATCTTCTCAACCCACTACACATTCTCCATCCTCAACCTTTCCATCTACACCTTTACCAGTTGAAGGTGTTGGATGCACACCATCACCCGCTGATGCTATTGGATCCAGGGCAACCCCTTCCCCACATGTTGCTTATAATTTGTCATCCCCTACCCCAAGTGTTGGCCCCTCACCATCTTCAGATGTGGCTCCCACACCATCAGGCTCAAGAGGTAGTCATAGCCATGTTGAGGATGAAATTCCCTCAGCTGCTGATCAACCTATCATTCAACCTCTTGGTGGAGGGTAAGATTTCTATTAGATTTTTTTTTCATATATATATATATATCCAAATTTATTTTACCAAGTATCATGAAATTATTGTCTTATATATTTCTTTGATTATGTTTTGGTATTAGCTTTTTTTCCAACAAAGACTGCATCGAAAGCCATCACATC
>Ga0209700_110139_pt1 | contig 10097 bp, 8 predicted proteins | sample SiratroredBW_FD_187528 | JGI IMG/M metagenome (GOLD analysis project Ga0209700, IMG submission 187528) | Root nodule microbial communities of legume samples collected from California, USA - Siratro red BW (SPAdes) (version 2) | ecosystem: Host-associated > Plants > Roots > Nodule | place: USA...
AGATAACTAACAGATAGATATCTATACATAGGTATCTAACAGATAGATAGTCATACATAGATATCTAACAGATAGATATCTATACACATAGATATCTAACACAGATATCTAACAGATAGATATATATAAATAGATATCTATACATACATATCTAACCGATAGATATCTAGCGTATAGATATGTAACGGATAGATATCCATACATATAGATATCTAACAGATAGATACCTAACACATAGATATGTAACAGATAGATATCTATCACATAGATATCTAACAGATAGATATCTAGCATATAGATAGATATCTAACAGATAGATATGTATACATAGATATCTAACAAATACTTATCTAACACATAGATACCTAACAGATAGATATCAAACACATACATATCTAACGGATAGATATCTAGCATATAGATATCTAACAGATAGATATCTATACATAGATATCTAACTGATATCTATACATAGATATCTAACAGATAGATATCTATACACATAGATATCTAACAGATAGATAGCTAACACATAGATATCTAACAGATAGATATCTCACACATAGATACCTAACAGATAGTTATCTATACACATAGATATCTAACAGATAGATATCTATACACCAAGATATCTAACAGATAGATATCTACCACATAGATATCTAACAGATAGATATCTAACACATAGATATCTAACTGATAGATATCTACCATATAGATATCTATACTTAGATATCTGACAGATAGATATCTATACATAGATATCTGACAGATAGATATCTATACATAGATATCTCACAGATAGATATCTATACACATAGATATCTAACAGATACATATGTGTACACATGGATATCTAACAGATACATATCTGTACACATAGATATCTAACAGATAGATATCTGTACACATAGATATCTAGCACATAGATATCTGTACACATAGATATCTAACACATAGATATCTGTACACATAGATATCTAACAGATAGATATCTATACATAGATATCTAACAGATATTAATCTATACACATAAATATCTAACACAAATATCTAACAGATAGATATCTAGCATATAGATATTTAACAGATAGATATCTAACACAGATATCTAACACATAGATATCTAACACATAGATATCTATACACATAGATATCTAACAGATAGATATCTATACACATAGATATCTAACAGATAGATATCTATACACAGATATCTAACAGATAGATATCTATACACAGATATCTAACAGATAGATATCTAACACATAGATATCTATACATAGATATCTAACAGATATCTATACGTAGATATCTAACAGATAGATATCTATACACATAGATATCTAACGGATAGATAGCTAACACATAGATATCTAACAGATAGATAGCTAACACATAGATATCTAACAGATAGATATCTAACACATAGATACCTAACAAATAGATATCTATACACATAGATATGTAACGGATAGATATCTATACACCTAGATATCTGACAGATAGATATCTACCACATAGATATCTAACAGATAGATATCTAACACATAAATATCTAACACATATATATCTAACAGATAGATATCTAACATATATATATCTAACAGATAGATATCTATACTTAGATATCCAACAGATAGATATCTATACATAGATATCTAACAGGTAGATATCTATACATAGATATCTAGCAGATAGATATCTATACACATAAATATCTAACACAGATATCTATACACATAAATATCTAACACAGATATCTAACAGATAGATATCTATACCATAGATATCTAACACATAGATATCTAACACATAGATATCTATACATAGATATCTATACACATAGATATCTTACAGATTGATATCTCTACACATACATATCTAATAGATCGATATCTATACACATAGATATCTAACACAGATATCTATAACTAGATATCTAACACAGATATCTACAAATAGATATCTAACAGATAGATATCTAGTATATAGATATCTAACAGATAGATATCTAGTATACAGATATCTAACACATAGATATCTAACAGATTGATATGTAACACATAGATATCTAACACATAGGTATCTAACAGATAGATAGCCATACATAGATATCTATACATATAGATATCTAACACACAGATATCTGACAGATAGATATCTAACACACAGATATCAGACAGATAGATATCTAACACACAGATATCTGACAGATAGATATCTAACACACAGATATCTGACAGATAGATATCTAACACACAGATATCTGACAGATAGTATCTAACACACAGATATCTAACAGATAGATATCTAACACACAGATATCTAACACATAGATATGTAACAGATAGATATCTACCACATAGATATCTAACAGATAGATATGTGTACATAGGTATCTAACAGATACATATCTAACAGATAGATACCTAACAGATAGATATCTAACACATAGATATCTAACAGATAGATATCTAACACATAGATATCTAACAGATAGATATCTAACACATAGATATCTAATAGATAGATATCTAGCATATAGATATCTAACAGATATATATCTATACATAGATATCTAACAGATAGATATCTAGACATAGATATCTAACAGATAGATATCTATACATAGATATCCAACAGATAGATATCTATACACATAGATATCTAACAGATAGATAGCTAACACATAGATATCTAACAGATAGATATCTCACACATAGATACCTAACAGATAGTTATCTATACACATAGATATCTAACAGATAGATATCTATACACCAAGATATCTAACAGATAGATATCTACCACATAGATATCTAACAGATAGATATCTAACACATAGATATCTAACTGATAGATATCTACCATATAGATATCTATACTTAGATATCTGACAGATAGATATCTATACATAGATATCTCACAGATAGATATCTATACACATAGATATCTAACAGATACATATCTGTACACATAGATATCTAACAGATACATATCTGTACACATAGATATCTAACAGATAGATATCTGTACACATAGATATCTAGCACATAGATATCTGTACACATAGATATCTAACACATAGATATCTGTACACATAGATATCTAACAGATAGATATCTATACATAGATATCTAACAGATATTAATCTATACACATAAATATCTAACACAAATATCTAACAGATAGATATCTATAAATAGATATCTAACATATAGATATTTATACATACATATCTAACAGATAGATATCTAGCATATAGATATTTAACAGATAGATATCTAACACAGATATCTAACACATAGATATCTAACAGATAGATATCTATACACATAGATATCTAATAGATAGATATCTATACACAGATATCTAACACATAGATATCTATACATAAATATCTAACAGATATCTATACATAGATATCTAACAGATAGATATCTATACACATAGATATCTAACAGATAGATATCTACCACATAGATATCTAACGGATAGATATCTAACACATACATATCTAACCGATAGATATCTAGCATATAGATATCTAACAGATAAATATCTATACATATAGATATCTAACAGATAGATATCTAACATATAGATATCTAACAGATAGACATCTAACACACAAATATCTAACACATAGATATGTAACAGATAGATATCTACCACATAGATATCTAACAGATAGATATGCATACATAGATATCTAACAGATACATATCTAACACATAGATACCAAACAGATAGATGTCAAACACATACATATACATATCTAACAGATAGATATCTAGCATATAGATATCTAACAGATATATATCTATACATAGATATCTAACAGATATCTATACATAGATATCTAACAGATAGATATCTATACACATAGATATCTAACAGATAGATAGCTAACACATAGATATCTAACAGATAGATATCTAACAGATAGATACCTAACAGATAGATATCTATACACATAGATATGTAACGGATAGATATCTATACACATAGATATCTAACAGATAGATATCTACCACATAGATATCTAACAGATAGACATCTACGACATAGATATCTATACTTAGATATCCGACAGATATATATCTATACATAGATATCTGACAGATAGATATATATACACATAGATATCTAACAGATACATATCTGTACACATAGATATCTAACAGATAGATATCTGTACACATAGATATCTAACAGATAGATATCTAACACATAGATATCTGTACACATAGATATCTAACAGATAGATATCTAAAAGATAGATAACTAACAGATAGATATCTACCACATAGATATCTAACAGATAGATATCTACCACATAGATATCTAACAGATAGATATCTAACACATACATATCTAACAGATAGATATCTAACACATATATATCTAACATATAGATATCTATACATAGATATCCAACAGATTGATATCTATACATACATATCCAACAGATACATATCTATACATAGATATCCAACAGATAGATATCTATACATAGATATCTATCAGAAATCTATCTATACACATAAATATCTATCACAAATATCTAACATATAGATATCTATAAATAGATATCTAACATATAGATATTTATACATACATATCTAACAGATAGATATCTAGCATATAGATATTTGACAGATAGATATCTAACACAGATATCTAACACATTGATATCTAACAGATAGATATCTATACACAGATATCTAACAGATAGATATCTATACACAGATATCTAACAGATAGATATCTATACACAGATATCTAACAGATAGATATCTATACACAGATATCTAACAGATAGATATCTATACACAGATATCTAACAGATAGATATCTATACACATAGATATCTTATAGATGGATATCTCTACACATACACATCTAACAGATCGATATCTATATACATAGATATCTAACAGATAGATATCTAACTTATAGATATCTAACAGATTGATATGTAACACATAGATATCTATACATAGGTGTCTAACAGATGGATAGCCATATATAGATATCTAACAGATAGATATCTACCACATATATATCTAACAGATAGATATCTAACACATATATATCTAACAGATAGATATCTAACACATATATATCTAACATATAGATATCTATACATAGATATCCAACAGATAGATATCTATACATACATATCCAACAGATAGATATCTATACATAGATATCCAACAGATAGATATCTATACATAGTTATCCAACAGATAGATATCTATACATAGATATGTAACAGATATCTATCTATACACATAAATATCTAATACAAATATCTAACAGATAGATATCTATAAATAGATATCTAACATATAAATATTTATACATACATATCTAACAGATAGATATCTAGCATATAGATATTTAACAGATAGATATCTAACACATAGATATCTAACAGATAAATATCTATACAGATAGATATCTAACAGATAGATATCTATTCATAGATATCTAACAGATAGATATCTAACACATAGATATCTATACATAGATATGTAACAGATAGATATCTATACACATAGATATCTTACAAATAGATATCTCTACACATACATATCTAACAGATAGATATCTAACATATAGATATTTAACAGATAGATATCTAACACATAGATATCTAACACATAGATATCTATACAGATAGATATCTAACAAATAGATATATATAAATAGATATCTAACAGATAGATATCAGGCATATAGATATCTAGTATATAGATATCTAACAGATAGATATCTAACACATAGATATCTATAAATACATATCTAACAGATAGATATCTATAAATAGATCTCTAACAGATAGATATCTAACACATAGATATCTAACAGATAAATATCTATGTATAGATATCTAACAGATAGATATCTGATGCATAGATATCTAACAGATAGATATCTAACACATAGATATCTAACAGATAGATATCTATGTATAGATATCTAACAGATAGATATCTGATGCATAGATATCTAACAGATAGATATCTAACACATAGATATCTAACAGCTAGATATCTATACATAGATATCTAACGGATGGATATTTATACAAAGATATCTAACAGATAGATATCTATACATAGATATCGAACAGATAGATATTTAACACATAGATATCTAACAGATAGATATCTATAAATACATATCTAACAGATAGATATCTATGTGTATAGATATCTATCTGTTAGATATCCGTGTATATATATCTATTTGTTAGATATTTATGTGTTAGATATCTATGTGTTAGATATCTATGTGTATAGATATCTATCTGTTAGATATCTATGTGTATAGATATCTATGTGTTAGATATCAATCTGTTAGATAGACATCTGATAGATATCTATGTGTTAGATATCTATCTGTCAGATATCTAACAGATAGATATCTATCAGATACAGATCTATACATAGATATCTAACAGATAGATATCTAACAGTTGTTTATCTAACAGATTGATATCTAACACATAGATATCTATACACATAGATATCTAACAGATAGATATCTATACACGGATATCTAACAGATAGATATCTATACACATAGATAGCTAACAGATAGATATCTATAGATAGATATCGAACAGATATATATCTAACACATAGATATCTATAAATAGATATCTAACAGATAGATATCTAACAGATAGAAATCTATCAGATAGATATCTATACGTAGAGATCTAACAGATAGATATCTAACACATAGATATCTATAAATAGATATCTAACAGATAGATATCTATCTGATAGATATCTATCAGATAGATATCTATCACATAGATATCTATACATAGATATCTAACAGATAGATATCTAACACATAGATATCTAACAGATAGATATCTAACAGATAGATATCTAACACATAGATATCTAACACATAGATATCTTACCGATGTATATCTAACACATAGATATCTATACACATAGATATCTAACAGATAGATATCTGAGACATAGGTATCTACACATAGATATCTGACAGATAGATATCTACACATAGATATCTGACAGATAGATATCTACACATTGATATCTGACAGATAGATATCTACACATAGATATCTGACAGATAGAAATCTAGACATAGATATCTGACAGATAGAAATCTACACATAGATATTTAACAGATAAATATCTACACATAGATATCTAACAGATACAAATCTAACAGATAGATATCTAACACATAGATATCTAACAGATAGATATCTAGCAGATAGATACCTAACACATACATATCTAACACATACATATCTAACACATACATATCTATAAAAAGATATCTAACAGATAGATATGTATACACATAGATATCAATTAGATAGATATCTGTAAAAAGATATCTAACAGATAGATATTTAATGCATAGATATCAAACAGATAGATATCTAATGCATAGATATCTAACAGATACATATCTAATTCATAGATATCTAACAGATAGATATCTATACACGGATATCTAACAGATAGATATCTATACACATAGATAACTAACAGATAGATATCTATACATAGATATCGAACAGATAGATATTTAACACATAGATATCTAACGCATAGATATCTATAAATAGATATCTAACAGATAGATATGTATAAATACACATCTAACAGATAGATATCTATAAATAGATATCTAACAGATAGATATGTATCACATAAATATCTAACATATAGATATCTATACATAGATATGTAACAGATAGATATCTAACGCATAGATATCCAACAGATAGATATATAACGCATAGATATCTAACAGATAGATATCTAACGCATAGATATCTAACAGATAGATTTCTAACGCATAGATATCTAACAGATAGATATCTAACGCATAGATATCTAACAGATAGATATCTAATGCATAGATATCTAGCACATAGATATCTAACAGATGTTTGTCTAACAGATTGATATCTAACACATAGATATCTATACACATAGATAACTAACAGATAGATATCTATACATAGATATCGAACAGATAGATATTTAACACATAGATATCTATAAATAGATATCTAACAGATAGATATCTATCAGATAGATATCTATACATAGATATCTAACAGATAGATATTTAACACATAGATATCTATAAATAGATATCTAACAGATAGATATCTAACACATAGATATCAAACGGATAGATATCTATCAGATAGATATCTATACATAGAGATATCTAACAGATAGATATCTAACACATAGATATCTAACAGATAGATATCTAACACCTAGATATCTTACAGATGTATATCTAACACATAGGTTTCTATACACATAGATATCTAACAGATAGATATCTATACACATAGATATCTAACAGATAGATATCTAACACATAGGTATCGATACATAGATATCTGACAGATACATATCTACACATAGATATCTGACAGATAGATATCTACGCATAGATATCTGACAGATAGATATCTACACATAGATATCTGACAGATAGATATTTACACATAGATATCTGACAGATAGATATCTACACATAGATATCTGACAGATAGAGATCTACACATAGATATCTGACAGATAGATATCTACACATAGATATCTCACATATAGAAATCTACACATAGATATCTGACAGATAGATATCTACACATAGATATCTGACACATAGATATCTGACAGATAGATATCTACACATAGATATCTGACAGATAGAGATCTACACATAGATATCTGACAGATAGATATCTACACATAGATATCTCACATATAGAAATCTACACATAGATATCTAACAGATAGATATTTAACACATAGATATCTAACAGATAGATATCTAACACATAAATATCTAACACATAGATATCTAACACATAGATATCTAACAGACAGATATCTATAAATAGATAGCTTACAGATAGATATCTATACACATAGATATCTAACAAATAAATATCTATACACATAGATATCTAACAGATACATATTTATGCACATAGATATCTAAGAGATAGATATCTAACAGATAGATATATACCACATAGATATCTAACAGATAGATATCTAACACATATATATCTAACAGATAGATATCTATATACATAGATATCGAACAGATAGATATCTATATACATAGATATCGAACAGATAGATATCTAATGCATAGATATCTAGCAGATAGATATCTAATGCATAGATATCTAACAGATAGATATCTAATCCATAGATATCTAACACATAGATATGTAATACATAGAAATCTAACACATAGATATCGAATGAATAGATATCTAACACATAAATATCTATAAAAAGATATCTAACAGATAGATATCTACACATAGATATCTAACAAATACATATCTAACAAAGATATCTAACAGATAGATATCTAACACATAGATATCTAACAGATAGATATCTAACACATAGATATCTAACAGATAGATATCTATAAATACATATCTTATAGATAGATATCTATGCACATATATATCTAACAGAGAGATATCTATGCACATAGATATCTATACATATACATATCTATGCACATAGATATCTAACAGATAGATATCTATAGACATAGATATCTAACAGATAGATATCTATACATAGATATCTAACAGATAATATCTATACACATATAGATATCTGACAGATAGATATCTATGCATAGATATCTCACAGATAGATGTCTATAAACATACATATTTAAGAGATAGATATCTATACATATATATCTAACATATGGATATTTAACAGATAGATATCTATACAGAGATATATAACGGATAGATATCTATACATATAGATATCTAACAGATAGATATCTATACATAGATATCTATACACATATATATCTAACACATAGATATCTAACAGATAGATATCTATACATAGATATCTATACACATATATATCTAACACATAGATATCTAACAGGTAGATATCTATAAATAGATATCTAACAGGTAGATATCTATACACATAGATATCTAACAGCTAGATATCTATATATTGATATCTAACAGATAGATATATATACACATAGATATCAAACAGATA